>JACCDO012390247.1_pt1 | contig 17660 bp, 20 predicted proteins | sample 7446101 | NCBI WGS metagenome assembly JACCDO01 (sample SAMN15323440, study PRJNA562643) | freshwater metagenome | isolation source: river surface water | place: USA:Blue River Watershed | collected 2017-08-16 | reverse complement strand
TAAATCTATAGACTCTTTTAACCTAGTCTCAGCCGAGGAAATAGACTCTTTTAACCTAGTCTCGGCAGAAGTAATAGACTCTTGTACACTTAAATCTATAGACTCTTTTAACCTAGTCTCAGCCGACGTAATAGACTCTTGTACACTTAAATCTATAGACTCTTTTAACCTAGTCTCGGCAGAAGTAATAGATTCTTGTACACTTAAATCTATAGACTCTTTTAGTTGTGGCTCAACCGAAGAAACTGGCTCAACCGAAGAAACCGGATTACCCGTCAAATCAATTTCACCATCACCAGTGCGCCAAAATAGCCCATTTTCGCCGGCTTTAGTGTATAGAGATCCAGCCGGTAAATGTAATGCATTCTCCAATACCACGTCATTTTTAAAATTTACAGTCGCCCCGACCGGCGCAGTAATATGAACATTCTGGCCATCTAAATACATGCCGGCCTCCGTGTTGTTGGTAAACGACACACCGGGTGATAACTGATTGCCTGATGGCGCCAATAGTTGCGGTTCTGCTGTTAACAAATTAAGGGTTTCTACGGTTTCTATATTCTCAGTAGGTTGCGACATCAAATCCGGCCTAAAAGACATTCCTAATCCGCCAAGGGTCAGGTTAACTTCGCCATTAGCGGTTTTCCAATACAGCCCTTCGTCGTTAGTTTTCTTATACAATATTCCTCTAGTTGTCTTGTCTATGTTTGGCGCCACATGATCATTAATTACTATAGGTTTTTTGAATTCGGTATATCCAGCATTTTGAACAACAACATCGGCCAATTCTGAAGTAAAAACTATTTCGCTGTTTTCGTTTAAGTACCACCCTATCGGTGGATTGCTATCAAATCCAATACTTGGTTCGCCGGCAGCGCCTAATGAAGCGGTAAATTTACAAGACGCTGGCATTGGTAAATTTTGTTCTGTCATTTCGATGTATATAACCTAAGTCAAAAAAAAGTTTTGATACTATTGGGTTGTACCTTCTTCCTGATAATCTAAATAACATATATCATACGTTTTGAACAACTTATATACAACCAAATCGTTAGCAACCTTATGATACACGTGTCTTAGTGTCGTATAATTGTTTTTCGCGGTAACGGCTAATATAATAGATTTTACAGTATTGTAAAACTTTTTGTCAATCGCATAGTTTAATAGCTTGATAGTATGGCTATCTGTGTTATTTTCCAGCAGTAATAGACAATGCATTTCAGGCACACCCAATTGCAGTAGCTGATCTAAGTATACATCTGAATTTATTAAGCCAGGAGTACTGAATATCTTTACAAATAATCTGACATATCGGCGTCGTACCGCGTACGTAAGTAGTAGCTCAAGGCCGACCAACCCATTTTCCAAAAATAAGGGGGTATTATATATTTCTATGTAATCGAGCTCTTTCATATCTAGTGCGGTAATCTTATTGACTAATACCACTGTAGTATCTCTACTTAGATGATATCTTTTCGTAATTAGTAGTTTTTTAAGAATTACTATATTCTTACCCGCTAAAGCCTCTATTAGCAGCTTCATCGTTGTTTCCGGCAATTCTTCGGGAAAGTAATATGCACGTACATGAAATGCATTGTACCCGGAATAATCTACGTAATTAAACAACATGTTATTTAGGCTATTTTGGTCCAACTCTTGTAATATAAATTGTAATTTCTGTGCTTGCAAATCGGTCGTAGCAATTAATGGGCGTTTTTCAGATCCATGCTTACAATACGTAGATAGTAACTTATACCCCGCCGTATACAGTGTTCTAAGATCGCTCAATGAACAACGTGGATCACTGTAAACCTGATAGATAGCGTAGTTAATTTCTGTTGCCGTTACGTCATTACCTTTCACGATAGAAAGTATCTCATCAAAACTTTTAGCCGTATAAAGCTGCTGCTGAACTGATTGCTGGCACCCCATTTTTACTATTTGACCAAATTTCACATTTTACTTAGTTCCGCCAAAATATTGCCGCGCAAGACCCGTCGAACACAATGCTTCGCTTAAATCTTCGCCATCTATTGATATACGAGCCAATAGCCTTCCGTACTTTTCTACTAGCTTTTTGCCGTCTACTAACTTGTTATTAAGTACGTCTATATCTACGACTTTGCCAAGCACTTTGTCGGCCACAAACTTCTTAGCTTTTTGGGCCTGTTCTTTGGTTTCCGCTGTGCCGCCTCGTATTTCGGCGCAATCGATACCATATATGCGCACACTAAAGCGTTTCCAGCCGCCATCGTACTTAGCACCTATAGTAACTGTATCGCCATCGTAAACCTTCAGTACTTTGGCCTTTGTAAAATTATAAGTTATGTCTTCCGTATCTTCTAAGGTAAGTGTTTCCAAGCTACTCATTGTATATAAAATGTGAAATTTAGTTAAATATAAAAAATGGACAAATTATTAATCAGTCTTACTAAGCACGCTAGATGGGACCGGCTATTGCCCTTCCCCGATCAATACCGGACCACTACGCGACCGGATGAGCCGCATACCCATGAAGAATATCAGCAGTATATGTCGGCACTAGCCGCTAATGACGCCAACGCCGTAGCATATGCAACAACTATAAAATTAGACATAGTTAAGCATAATCAAAGTTCTATTAATCCAGATATAACAGAATTTGAGTTTCAATACAGCTACTTAGATAATTACAAAAAAAACTTAAAATACCCCAAACGGTGGTATTTGTTTCATGGTTCGCCATTAGGCAATTGGCACTCAATTCTACGGTCGGGCATCAAAAACATGTCGGGCACTAGGTTTATGACCACCGGGCAGGCGCATGGGCCCGGCGTATATGCAACTAACGACATATGCATTGCGGCTAGCTATGGATGTAGCGGCAATAGTAAAATTCATGTTGCGGTCTTGGAACTCCTAGTTGATCCAGAACAGTTTATAAAAACGCCCGGTATTTATGTAATTCCTAATGACAAGATACTATTTCCCAGATATTTGTTAGTTCTAGACAAATCTCCAAAAGCCAACGGGCAGGATTTGCTCGCATTCTACAAAAAATTGCGTGAGGGTCTTATTAAACCCAACATTAAGCCAAAACGGCTGGCCCTAGATGGCGCCGAAATATCGCACTACAAAGTAGAAGAATTGTCGCCTACTTGCTGGGTACTATACATAAAATACTCGTTGTTGCGATGCTATTTATTGAACTATCCGTTTAATGCCCCAGTACTGCAGTTAGTTAACAAATTAAAGAACCCAAATCCTAATTTTGACGAACATGGTTGCTATTTATATCCAGAGGAATGGATGTTAACTAATAGCATCAAAGACGTAATTGCGCATGTGATTCAACACGCTAATCTTAGCAACGAAGAAACCAATGAACAATACCCTACATTGGAAGAGTTAACTTTATAGTTGTAGTAAACTCAAATGGCGATCTACTACCGCTGTAAATTTGTATGTCCCATTTCATTAGCGCGACAATAGATTTAATTAGAGCCCATCCTAACCCAGTACCCGGCACATCTATTTTTTTACATCTATAAAACTCGGTGCCTAATAGGGCTATCTCGGTATTTGTCATGCCTATGCCAGTGTCTTTTACGCAAATGCAAACGGATTTATCTACTACGGTACAATCTATAAGTATCGATCCGTTTAACACATTGTACTTAATAGCATTGCTTAATAAATTGCTTATTACTTGCCTAAGCTTTGTCGCATCGGTTTCTAGTCTAATTAAGCCACATTTAACCATGATTTTGACATTTGTACCTATTCGGTATTCTGATACTATATTATTTATAAGCGACGCCAAGTATATGGTATTTTTAGATACACTGACTTTGCCTATTTTTCTATATTCATTATAGTCATGTTCGAGATTTTTAATTTGCATTATGACTTTTTTAACTAATAACATACAAGACTTAGACTCTTTTGGGTCTTTCTCCATTATTTCCGCTAGTGAGTAAATGTTGCCTAGCGCATTTTTAATCTCGTGCATAAAACATGCATTATCCATGATGATCCTCTATATCATTAATAGTCATAATAAGTAATTGGGTAATTGCATTACTATGGGTTGGCGGACTGGCACATAAACCAAGCTGGCCGGCTTCGTATTTACCTGTCGCTTGGTACATCGCCAAATTATGAACGACATCTAAATAAATATTAGATGTATCCTCTGGGTCCATTGCTGCTAGCTCAAGAATCAAACCATTAACAACATTCTTATAATTATTCAGCTGCTTACAAATTACTGATTTATCCTTAAGTTCATTAAATCTAGCGTAGATACCCATAACTCGGCACAAATAATTATAGTAATTTTCTGCCGATTCTTCTCCTTGCGCATTTACGTAAATATCGTGCTCTTCAAACATTTCTAAGATTACTTCAATTTCATCGGCATAATCTTTAGCACTGCACAAACGAACTAAGGCGCGTACAAGGCATATACCAAACACGCCACCGGCCAAAATAAACCCAATCATAATATAATTATTCTAGACATTAAGCTTTAAATAGATATAACAAAAATGAACATACAAATTGTATCAGACATACACGCCGAGTTTTGGGACAAAAAAACACGGTTTAATTTTATTAAACCTTCTGCCCCTATTTTAGCACTACTAGGCGACATATGCTGTTGCGGCTCAGACGACGACTTTGAAACATTTAAAAGGTTTATAAATGAAGTATTACCACACTACACGCATATACTGTTTGTTCCTGGAAATCATGAATATTATTTTAATCCGGAAAAAAGGAGCGTGCCGGCCTTTGTAAATACAATGCAAGGAATTGAGCAACGGATTAAGGGTTTTTTCGCGGAAACCTCGCCAAAATTGTTTTACCTAAATAATTCTAGCTTTTCAATTACGCATAAAAAACACAAGTACTTAATAGTAGGGTCGACACTATGGAGCTGGATCCCGGAAACACAGCGTGCTAATATTCAAGACAACATGAACGACTATAGGTATATTTATGTATCTGAATCCTCCGAATCCTCCAAAGTTCGGCCCGTTACAGCTACAGACATTGCCAATCTTCATCTTAAAAGTTATAAGTATATCAAATCACAGATAACTAGGGCAAAAAAGAACGGGTCTCGCGTTATTATTTTGACGCACCACAAACCGTACTTGTCGCCTACATATAATCCTGAAACATTGGATTCGGCATACGAAAGCGACCTAAGCGCATTGTTTGAGCCGCCGGTAATGTTGTGGGGCTATGGGCACACCCATGTTGCGGACAATAGTATTCAAGGGAAAACGTGGCTGTATTCTAATCCAAAGGGTTATCCAAAACAGCGCACAAAATTTAACAACTCAACAAGTATTAAAATCTAAACATATGATTTCGGCTCGGTCTTGACGAATCGGGCTTTCCATTTTTTGTTTTTTAGATCTTGTAATGTATTTCCTGAGTCGTATTCGCCCGCAATAAAACATTCATCCATATGAGCGAAATAGTTAGAGAAGTATATTAGCACCATGACAAACACAACCATAGTTGCCATCCAGGCGCTCCACTTTACTAACGCATTACTTAGTGGTTCATCTTCAAGAATTAACATTGTTTGCGACATTTTAATAAACGGTATATTATCAATCATATAAAAATAATAAATCTGGGATTTTATAGCCGATCATGCTAGTGTATATAAAGCACATATCTAAGGATCTCTTATTATATGAGTTGTGGAAAGCAGCGCGGAATTCTCCTAATTTATATCATTGCGCTGAGTTGCGCCCGATACTAACTCCTGAAATAACTAAGAATGATATAAACCAAATGATTGTTAATAACCGGAATATCGATTTAACTACCTATTATGGGCGAATGCTGTACATAGATATAACTAATGATTATGTTGACGTATTAAACTACGACATATACAACGGATTTGGCGCCGCTAAGAAAGTAATTGATAGACTAAAAGAGCAGGAATTAAAAAAAACTGTGTGTGTATACTTTAAATTTTACTGAACTTCGTTATCTGAATTGCAACCTTCGCCATAGTAAAATATCCTATTGACGCCGAACAATTGCTGATTGTATTTTTGTAAAATCATGACCATCGCGGTCTTGACGCCCTCTGTGTTCAAATCGCCGTAGTCTTCTATGTCAGTGATATTATCGTAAATTGTAGTCTCATACATAATGCACAGAGCAGCAATGTAGTCGCGATAATTAAAATGCGTGATGTCCTTGTAAGTGATCAGCAGCGCAATCATGGCATAAGTGTCGAGTAAATCGAACAGCATGTAATTGTTGTGTTTGATCATCTCGGCGTATTTTGTGCATTTGGTGTACAACTCTTCGTTAATTTCGATGTGCGGCATTCTTAGTTGTGGCATCTGTTTGACTAATGTGCCATTTACAGGCTCAACGTATTCTATCTCGTTATCTTGGGCAAACTTAATAATTTGCTGATACATGGCGTCGGCGGAAATGCGGTCGGCAGGATCGTATGCTATCATAGCTTTTATCCAGGACCAATATGTTTTAATGTGTTCGAACTTTCTGACATTTTCATTAAAGTAAGTCTCGACGGTGCTCGCAAATTCTTCAGGCTTGAGTATTAATTTACGGTAGCAAAGCTCGCGTATCTTTTCTACGTCCTCTGTTTCTGCAACGCACAACACATAATGTTCCGCGAAGCTGCACTTGGTTAGTACCTCTATCAGAATCATACCAATAGAGTATATATCAATCTTGCTGTCATATACACTGCCTTGCTTTTTTGCGTATTTGAACACTTCTGGCGCCCTGTAGCAATAGGTGACCACATGCTTGTCTAATTTAGTCAGTGGGGTATACAATTTGTGTGAATGCGAGAAGTCCAGCAGTATTGCTCTGCCGTTTTCGTCTATGGCGATATTGCTGGGTTTTATGTCTCTATGCATTATACCGTGACTATGCAAGAATTTTAACGCCGATGTAATGTCTAGAAGCATTTGTATCACTTCAGCGTCTCGATAGAGGTGTATGTCATACAGTGTTTCTGGATAGCGGGTAAAGACGCTTTTGTAATACTTTTTTGGATATTTATCGGTCGGACACTCCTTACATGCGACGCATCCGGTGTTGTATTTAATTATATTGTCGGTTTGGTATGGCCATATATACAATAATACTATCAATTCTTTTAGCCAGTACAGCTGGTCAAATTCAGAGTATTTTGTTGCGGTGGTACCTTGCAGTTCTACAAAGCCAGTGATCCCGTAGCGGTATTTAATCTTGTCACTGGACATGTTTATATATTAAATACTAAATTTCAATTTTAAATATATGTCTGGCATATTTAGTTACTTTTTTGGGGCTACTGCTCCAACCATAGACGAGTCGGACGAGTCGGTTTCTGTTGCAGAAAGCATAACGGCTGGCGCTGTATGTAACTCATTATGCTCTGAGCCAGGCGCCTCGAAGTATTTTAAAGGTGGTATTACGGCCTATTCTATAGACAGTAAGCAAGAGTTGCTAGGTATAGATATGAAATTAGCAGAACAAAACAACTATGCGACGCCGTTCACAACCGTGGAAATGGCCAAAGCGGTGGTAAAGTTATTTAAGTCTAGGTACGGCATAGCTACCACTGGCTACTCGTCGCCTTACTATCGTTTAGAAAATAAAGAAAAAAATGAGTGCGCGTTGAACATTGACACACCGTACGCTTACATTTGTGTGTATGACGTATTAACTGATTATGCGATAACTATACGGCATGACTTCAAATATAATCCAAACGAAAATAAAGCATCGCAACGGGCCAATATTCAGGCCAGGACGGCCATAATAGCTACTAAAATGTATAAAGATCTGGTTGAAAAAAATAGGAAGCGCATTATCTAAATTTCATCAAGAAACCAGTCAGCCGCAAACCCGTTGTTAGTCGCAGCACTAATCCACTCTATGTCGCTTTCGTAAATCAGTGAGTGTATCGTACCAAAGTTTTGACATTTAAGCAATACTTCGGCAACGTCTTGGGGTGGTCCTTTTGTTTTTTCGTGTCTCGCCGCGCTTATGTAACGCCCGTCTACATTATCGGGATAAGTCCAGTTCAGAACGGTCAGAGTATTATCAGGCGATTGCGTCAAGTATCGGCTAAATATAGTATAATCATTTTTAGTAGTTGTATATGAGAAACACGAGGCTTCTTTTTTATCTACAATAGTTAAATGATATGAACAGCTAGGTATAACTTTCTTCAATGCATACGCTCGTGCATTTTCAGCGAAATAATTATGGCTAATAATCATTTTATTAACTATCATACTGGGCAGTCCTTTAACGTTCCATTCTGGCTCACCACCTACTACATTCATAGCTAACACATAATTATGTCTCCATGCAGTAATACAACCGATAAGACCTGGTAGCACCATAGAACAATAGTTGCTATAGTTGCTATAATGAACTATCACTGTGTATTGCGCGCTTGCTAATGGCAGCCAATCCATATTTCGGCCAAACGTAATTTTGTCATCGACCATAGTCGCGTAACAAGTACATCCCGCATTAGATAGCTCGGGAATCATTTGGATCATCAATAAATCATTATACGTTAATTTGTTAGGCCGCATCTCATTAACGGCAGTATACAAGCCGCGCAATTCTTCCTTAATGTCATGTGGTAATCTATTGTCAATATGTTTCAGAACTCGCTTCGGCACAATAGGTGCAGCAATTCGTTTGAACTTATTTACTAAATGTATTATTTCGTCGCACATGAGTACGCCATGATCATGGCCATAATCAAAAGGAGTTTCGCAGTCAAGATATAAGTGCGCAGTCTTGCCCGTTTCTAAATATGAGTTATTGTAGAACCTACCTTTTGTATAGGCACTAACGCAATATCCGCCAATCAATACCTCCTTAGTAAATAGTAATACTAATGCTAGTATGCCTAATGCTAGACGTGGTATAGGCTCTAAAGAAGCCGCTAGAACGCCTATAGTCCATATGCTTATATTATACATATCGGCATGTAGTAGTCTAAATAATGGGGTTAAGTAAATATACAGTACCTTTTGCCAAAAAGGGTCTGTATATGCCATTGTTTTATGTTTTTTAAGATATTTAGTTTTCACTTTTTGTTACATAAGTCAAATCTCGATGCGAAGGGCTGGACGAACTACTTGATGGGCTGGAAATATAGCCCATTACCATAATGTAATCATCGGCCAAAGAATCAACGCGCATTTGCAGCTTTTTACGATAGCCGTTTAATTTATATTCAAGCGAATCGTCTATTTGCTGTAATTTATTGGACTCTTTAGTTAATACGCGCTGTAATTTATTTATTTTCTTTTCTACTTGTTTTTTCTCTACTTCTAACTGCTTATATCCATTAGTTTTTTCGGTCAATATTTGGTTTTCTAATTCTATTATTTTGCTAGCTATATCGGTCAATTCGTCAATTCCTTTCGCCGACTTTAACTTGTTGCGCAGAGATTTGATAGTTACATTGTATTTATTGATGCTGTCAAATCGCGGCATATTTTTTTTACTTAAAGTTTTACTCATTATAATCTATATTTTATAGTTACATGAATTCTAAACAAATTTTTAAGTTACCTATCATACCCGAAGACTCCGAAACCATAATAAATTATTACCAATTACAAGACGAATGCAGGAAAAAAGCCATCATTTATGAGCTAAAGCAAAAGCAACTAACGATCCAATTACAGCTGTCAAAAATATCTAAAGAATTGCAAGACCACATGATAAGCAACTCGGCGGCCAAATTGCGACTTACCGAAACGCTCGTGCAATTGCTTAAAAAACAGACGATAATGTACAGTTTGGAAAACGACAACAAATGTGCGGCCATTTACACGCATTTGGCGGAATTAAATAAAATGCCAAAAGACACGGAAACATTGGCGACGAAAGCCATGAAACTTAGCGATGAAATAAACGCCATATCTAAGCAGATATCGTATTTGGAGACAGGAGTTAATATTCATTTTTGAAATTTTCTATATAGAAATATAATAACATAACCTATATTACACCAAATGGCGAGTTTGCATGAAATACCATCCAAATCTAACGATGAATTAGATGACGAGGTTATGTATGTAATAACTAGAACAGGACGCCATGAGCCTTTAAACCCGAACCAGATTACCAAGAGATTACAAAGCCTAATTAACAGACCACCTAAAATCCCACATATAAACCCGTATAACCTGATGCTAGAAGTTAGTAAAGGGTTAAAGTCGGGTATTTCAACTTACGAAATAGATGAGTATGCAGCAAACGCATCTGCGAGCCTAGGTATTTCGGACCCGTATTATTTAAAGATAGCGGCTCGTATATCAATTGACAACCACCAGAAAAATACGGCGCGTAGTTTCATTGATAAAATGCGTAAACTGTACTTAAACAAAGATAACAACAATAGAGTACAGTCGCTGATTTCGGCGACATTCTTTAAATACGTAGAAGAATACCAAGACATCATAGAGAAGATCATAGATTACAATAGAGATTTTCTGCTAGACTTCTTTGGGTTTCACACCTTTTTGCGTAGTTACTCTATGCGGATTAATGGAAAACCAATTGAGCGCCCTCAGGATATGTACATGAGAACTGCGATAGATCTACATATGAATACGCATCCTGACAATATCGAAGAAGAAATGCGAAATATACAAAATACTTACGATTTACTGTCTAATAAATACTATACGCATGCGTCGCCTACTTATTATAATGCGGGCTCCGACAAGCGCCAATATGCGAGCTGTTTTCTACTAGGTACGCACGATTCACGAGAAGGAATTATGCGAACGGCCGACCATGTTTCGGCAATCTCTAAATGGTCAGGCGGAATTGGCGTGCATATTAATTGTTTACGTGGTACCGGCGCATTGATTCGCGGTACTAACGGACAATCGTCCGGCATTGTACCTTGGCTCAAGATCTATAATGAAGTTATGAAAGGATTTAATCAAGGTGGCCGGCGACCTGGCAGCGCTGCATTCTATCTTATGCCGCATCATCCGGACATTATGCAATTCATTGAGGTCGTGCGGAATGGAGGCACCGAAGACCTGCGCGCGAGGGCTATATTTATTGCGCTATGGATTCCTGATTTATTTATGGAGCGTGTGCTGTCCGGCGAAATGTGGTCGCTGTTTGATCCTGATATATGCGGCGATTTGTCCAATTATACGGGCGACGACTATCGGGCTAGATACTTAGATCTGGAATCTAAAAAAATGTATAAGTCTCGTATATCGGCACGCACCATATGGGAAGCTGCTATGGAGACCAACAGTGACGTCGGCAGGCTATATATCACATTTGCGGACAATGCAAACCGAACATTTATGCAAAAGAATATAGGCGTATTAAAATCGAGCAATCTGTGCGCCGAGATTTACCTTTATTCAGATGAAAAAGAATATGCGGTGTGTATTCTAAGTTCTATTGCATTGCCGTCTTATGTTCTAGACGGATATTCGGCCGATGAACTGGCGCAACCTGAAAATACGCGCCGGGCATTAAACCATGAATACCCGGTAACCCCTTATTTTGACTACAGAAAGCTTATCGATGTCGTCAAAACTATCACTACTAACTTAAATATTATTATCGACAAGACTTACCATCCGCTAATTGAGACTCAGCGCGGAAGTGACCGACATAGGCCGATCGGCATTGGCGTACAAGGTCTCGATGACTGTTATGCGAAGATGCGGCTGCCGTTTAATTCGCCGGAAGCTCATGTGCTTAATAAGCATATTTTCGAAACGATCTATTTTGCGGCACTTACGCAATCTAGTGCATTGTCTCGGCAAATATACCATAAAGTAAGAAAAGAAGCAATGGCTAACGGATACGTTGAGATTGATGAATATAGACCGGATTCATACGAAGTAACTAAGAAGAGATATGAATTTGATACAGCAAATGAAATACCTAAAACGGTAGGCGCTTATCCTTCTATGTTATGGAATGGTGGGTCGCCTATTAGTAAAGGTATTTTTCATTGGGAATTAGCGGGATTAACACCTGATAAGTTAAGCGGTATGTTCGATTGGGAAACCTTGCGTGAGCATATCAAAACATTTGGGGTGCGAAATTCACTTACTACGGCATGCATGCCGACGGCTTCGACTTCGCAGCTTCTAGGAAATAACGAGTGTATTGAGCCATATACTTCAAATATATATAAGCGCAACACGCTCGCTGGTGAATACATTATAGTTAAGAAATATCTTATGGAAGACTTGTATAAGTTAGGCATATGGAATCCGACAATTAAGGATTACTTGTTGGCTAGCAATGGTTCTATACAATACATAGAAGGAATACCTGACCACATCAAACAACTGTACCCTACTGTATGGGAAATAGATCAAGAATCATTAGTGCAGCAATCTATTGATAGACAGCCGTTTATTGACCAGGGGCAAAGCTTAAATTTGTACGTTAATGATCTAAATATGACTGCGTGGAATAAGCTGATGTTTAAGGCGTGGCGGGGCGGACTTAAAACGGGCAAGTATTATTTACATACTAGACCGGCAGCTACACCGCAAAAGTTCACAATTGATCCGGCTAAGCAGGAAGAAATGAAAAAAAGACTTGAAAAAAATAAACATGGCACGGCGGTATTAGAGCCTCTGCGTGAGGTGTGTGATTTATGTTCTAGTTGAATATAAGTTATGATTTTTTTACCTATACTGTTGCTGGTATTGCATAGGCTGTTGATATTGCATAGGTTGTACAGGTTGCTGGTATTGTTGCGGTTGTTGGTACTGTTGTACAGGCTGTTGCGGTGGTTGGTACTGTTGCATAGGTTGTTGATATTGCATAGGCTGCTGGTATTGCATAGGTTGTTGATATTGCATAGGTTGTTGATACTGTTGTACAGGCATAGGCTGATACGGCGATGGTCCATATAATTCTTTAAGCAGCTCTGCTTCTTCACGTTTCATATCATATATAGCATAACAACCAATACTAAGTACTGTGAATATAATGGCGCCAAGAAAAGTTAATAAAGAACCATCAGTTAGCAAATTAAAAAAGCAGTATATACTTAATATACAACAGAATATACCTACTCCAATTAGTAACGGAGTGGGGAGTTTTAAAATAATGTCTAATGCGCCCATAGAATATATATACAAGTATCAAAAAAAATTTTCTGATATATATTCTACAAACGAAATCCAGGACGGACTATTCTAACTATGGGATTTCGGGACGGGGAAATGAAAGGGTTAAACAAAGGGGATAAATGGAAACAAAGTATGTAAATGGAAACAAGGGGTGTAAATGAAAGTATGTAAATGGGAAACAAAGTATGTAAATGGGAAACAAAATTCTACTGGCAGTCGTCTTCAATGGAAACTCTCAAATTTTGGTACCTGGCGGAACCGTGACGGTGGGGTAAACGATAAGGGAGATTGTACAGTTCGGCACGACTAGCGCGGTAGTAATTGAGGGCATAACCACTTCTAGCTTGAGCGCTATAGGCGGCGTCGCGCTCATATTGTTCAAACTCACTAAGATGGTGGTCGCTGAATGGGTAAATGTGGCTGTATGTCTTTCTGCGGCGGGACATTGCTGGTTCGGTCCGGATCAAGGTGTAACCCTGGTTAAAGGTTGCCTGGTTTGCCGAGTCTGCCGGAGGTGTCATAGGTGATGCGGGGGTAATAGGTTCGCGTGGTGCGTTGATGGTGATAGATATATGTGGCCTATTGTGGTGATTTCGGAGGTGTGGCATTGGCGGGCGTAAGGCGTGTGATGTAGGAACTGGGCGCGGTGTGCGGGGAATATTAGGAACACGTGATAAGTGGGACACATTGTGATCAACCGTATTGATAACGATTGAATAACGGGATTGCTCGGCAGCTTTCATCTCTGCGACACGAGCAGCAATTCGTTGCTGTTCTGCCGCGTGCTGTTCGGCTAAATAGAGGTCGAGTTTCTTGCGTTCAAGCTCTTTTTCTTGAGCTTTAACGCGGCGGGCTTCTTCGACTTGCTGTAATTGACGCTCGCGCTCACGGTCTTCTTCCAGGGCTTTGCGGGCACGACGGGCGGCATTCTTGCGGGCTTTGCGAGCCTTGCGGGCGGCTTCTTTGCGGGCTTTGTTGACTTGAACTTGGGCGAGGGCTTCGGCGCGAAGACGGTCGGCTTCATCTTGATCCTGCTTGGCTTGGGCTTCTTTGGCGGCACGGCGACGGGCGAATTGAACTTGACGTAATTGGAGATTTCGGCGGACTTCTTCGGCGTGGGAGGCTTGACGTGCCTCTTCAGCCTCAGCTTTTCTTTCCAGTAAGGTACTGTTGTCATCACGATCGGTGCAAACAACAACAGTCTCTACACGGTAGAACAAGCGTGAGGGGTTGGCGGGACGTTGGCTATTCTTGGGCTTCGACACGATAGGGCTATTCTTTATACTTTTGAACCAAGAGCATACAGAACGAAACGCGGATACGACGGCGGCAGGGATGTACTTGGGGAGGGAATTGGCGGTTTTCACAGAGCTGGTATTCTTAGACATTTTTCGGGTTAGGAAGTAATGTTTTCAGATAAAAGCTTTGGGAACGAATAGAGCCAAAAAAATCACTTTTTTTATAAACTAGCATATGGATCCTCGGTATCCACCTTAGCTAGTTTATTGTATTGACTAGGCCTAATTTCAAAGAAATTTGACTTACTATCTAGTCCAATACGGTCCATAAAGGGAAATGGCTGAGCCACATTCATATATAAATCGGGGTGTTTAAACTGCCTCAAAAACCTATTAGCGACATATTTAATGTATGTAGTCATTGATTGGGCATTAATTCCTATCAATTTACATGGGATTGCTACGGTTATGAATTCTATCGCAATATCGACCAAATCGGCAATAATAGGATGTGCCATATCTGTGGTGGCTTTGGACTGAAGTAGATGGTTTATTTCTTCGGCCCCTTCTACGTGCATGCCTTCGTCACGTGAGATAAAGTCGTTACTAAGAGTCAGGCCTTGCATAATTCCACGCTCCTTTAGCCAGAATATGGCGCAAAAGGGACCGCTGAAAAATATGCCTTCGAATGCGGCAAAGGCGATAAGGCGCTGCTTAAACGGTTTATCGGAGGCGATCCATTTATTGGCCCAGTCCGCTATTTTGCCGATAATGGGTATGGTCTTGATGGCATTGAATAGTTTGTTCTTTTCTTCTGGGTCCGTTATGTAAGTGTCTATTAATAGCGCGTACATTTCAGAATGGATGTCTTCCATTGCTTCTTGAAAATGGTACATTGCTTGTACTTCTAAGCACTTAATATCGTGTGTAAATCGCTCCATTAAATTTTTATTAACAATTAAGTCGCTGGACGCAAAGAAGGCGAGCAGCATCTTAATAAAATGTTGTTCGCTGCTGGTTAGCTTTTGCCAATCGGCTAGGTCATGCGCTAGGGAAACCTCATGTGTTTGCCAAAAGCATCCTCGTTGTTTTTTTGTTAGTTCGTGAATAGTAGGGTATAAAATTGGTAGACTTGCGTTGCGGGTTTCTTCTTGAAATAGGGGTTCGATGATTTCTTGGGGTTCTTCAGTAGCCATTTTACTTAACAAACGTATATATACTAATACATAATTTCAGTTTTTATGGAAATTATAAAAAATAAATCACCCTTGTATTAGTCGTCTGAATCACCTTTGTCTTCTACATCAGAAATCTCCTCATCGGAATCAGTGTCTAATTCTTTTCGTGTTGCTTTGTATTTATTAAACTCATCTAGTTGCGTCAATGACAGTTTGTTCCAGTAAAATGGTATGTTTATGTTATTTAGGGCGTTTAGATAAACTGCCAGTATTTTAGGATCAAAGTAGCGGTCCTCTGTCAACAATTTGTAAATCTGCGAATTTGCATAATAACACACGGGTTTTTGATACTTTGTGTATTGTACCCATAAACAGCGTTTTAATAATTTATAGAAACTTCGCTTAATAGCTACTAATATTAATTCATGTGAATTATAGTAATTTATATTTCTCTTCAGTACATCTTCCGTAGCATTTTCATAGATCAGAGTCTGAAGTTTTTCCGACACATAATCACTATATCTTCTAAAATTCGGGTGCCGTATCCACCATATAACAAAGTCGCGGGTGTCAGGATCAGATAATTCTTTGTTAGAATACCCCTCAAATAAATTTGAAATGCAGTGGTTTTTAATGTAGTTGGCTATATCCGGTAAATTGCGTATCGCATCGTAGTCAGATACTTCGAGTAAATGCAGAACTTTAGATTCTAAATCGCGTTTCTTATATATGGCAACTGGGTCCATTTCTACGGCGCGAGGCTTACTTTGTTTCTCGAAACAATGATGTATAAGCATAGTCAACATCAACGAGAAGGTAAAGAGCATTACATATTGTACCTCTTTGCATTCTGCAACTTTAAAAGCCAAGCAATCAAGCAAGCTTCCTTTTCCGAACATTTTATTAATACATTAAAAAATAAAATTCAATTTTCAAAAAATCAAACAGAAGCGTACCGCGGACTTTCTTCGTCAGGATTAAGCAATGGTTTAGCTTTGTAATAACTTCGCAATGTCGCAACTAATACGAAAATGATTATCATCACCCAAGACGCTACGTTCCCAAGTAAACATTTAATATGCGTGTTGTTTTCTGGATATAAGGCACCAGAATAGCCGGCACCCATTGCTAGGCAACAGAGAGTCAGCACGGCGTCAACTAATGTGAAATATCTAGTTTTATATAATTTGTTCATGTTTGCGTAGTACATGTAGCAGTGCCCGGAAATGCACATGATTAATCCGCCAAGTGTCACATATGAAGCGAATGCCAGTGCGTTCCCGATATTGCAGCTACGGTAAGCATCAGAGTCGTGATATATGCCGTATGTATACAATGGACCTGCTACCAAACTACTGGCCACTATAAGCACCGTAGAGCCGGTAATGTATAGAATAGTCGCGTATGTTTCGTTGCACATTTTTAAATTCTATTAAAATTCACTTTTTAAAAAAAATTAAACTATGTCACTTTCAGTAGCTGATGCGCCATAATTGTATAATCTTCTAGCTGCTAGATTTTTAAGCGCCGGTACATTTTCTACTGTACAATTTACGCAACTTATATAGCAGTAACACACGCAACTAAACAATATACTTAATAACAGAGGCGTAACAACTGCTGCCATGTTTCCTGCCATACAATTGGCGTATCTTTCTCCGTTTGTTGTAGTGTCATGGGCAACTAATGAATACGCTGGACCTAAAAATATACATAACACACCTACTATAGTATATGTGACAAAGCAGTTGGTGAATGCCTTTTTTCGTTCATCTTTTACTATTTTTTCAACTTCGGCTTTAGTATAGTTTAGCTTGTTGGCGTCCATGTCTCCGGATTATTAAATCTACTTATTAAAATTCACTTTTTGAAAATTGAATTCTGTATACCAAATATAAAACAACAATGGCTGAAGTGGCGTACATGTCTGAACATACCTTAGAGCCTACTCCTAAACTTGAAGTGGAATCTACTTCGTCGGAGAATACTTCTACCTTAGAGCCTACTCCTAAACAAGAAACTCCTAAACAAGAAACTCCTAAACAAGAAACTCCTAAACAAGAAACTCCTAAACAAGAAACTCCTAAACAAGAAAC
>JACCDO010575896.1_pt1 | contig 17661 bp, 13 predicted proteins | sample 7446101 | NCBI WGS metagenome assembly JACCDO01 (sample SAMN15323440, study PRJNA562643) | freshwater metagenome | isolation source: river surface water | place: USA:Blue River Watershed | collected 2017-08-16 | reverse complement strand
ATGAAATTATTCAATTAAAATACAATCGTTTTTTGCAACGTTTCCATTATACCAAAGTATATACACCTGATATTTGTAGATTTATTATAAATGAATGCGAAAAATATGCCAAGAATAATGGTGGATGGACTACCAAAAGACATAACAATTATCCTACCACTGATCTACCTGTAGAAAAAATTGGATCTATTTTTGGTATTATTTTAGAGACAATGAAAACAATTGTTGCAAAAATTAAAAAATCTTATTGTTTAGACGATAAAATAATTATTAATTTCCGTGATTTGTTTGTTGTAAATATACAGATAATGCGCAAAACCATTTAGATATGCACCAGGATGGATCATTTCTTTCATTTAATATTTTATTAAGCGATCAAAACGATTTTTCTGGAGGTGGAACATATTTTGACGATGGTTTAATATCATATTTAGAACAAGGCGATGTATTAATACATAGTAGCAGGATAAAACACGCGGGCTTACCCATTAAAACAGGTACCAGATATTTATTGGTCGGGTTTTTAAATATAGATCTGCCTATAAGTGAATAAATTATAAACACTATTTTTTTTTTATAATAATATATAAAATATAAATGTCAAATTATTACTATAAAGATATAAATTTAAATAATATTTATGTGAATGATGGAAAGACAACTTCAGATGCTACAACGAATGGATATATAGGTATTCCCAATTCGAATTCAAACGAAGGCATAAAGTATCATGGTGAAGCCCCTGTATCATTTGGGTTTAAATATAAGGGAACCGATTTATCTACAACGTGTACAGCAAATACCACAACATATACAAGTAGTACAAATGCATCTATTCCTACAGGATGTAAATCAATTAGAGTAATAAGCGTTGGTGGAGGTGGAGCGGGAGGTGGAGCGGGAGGAAATGCATCCGCAAAAGAGAACAGCGGACCCAATACAGCTAAAGGAAATGGAGGCGCTGGGTTAAGTGGTGGTTATGGAAGTATTACTTATTCTAACAATAACACTGCTGCAAATTATAATATAGAAAACGCCAATAGTATATATGTTACTGTTGGTACATCTGGAAATGTGGGTAACAATGGCCAAGACAACTCGGTATCTGCGACTCCATTCGACAATAGTGAGACTACCACTGGAGGTGCTGGAGGTGCTGGAAATGCCGGCAACGCTTCTTATCTTACCATAACTACAAATAATGGAACAAACAATGTTTTTGAAGCATCTCCCGGCAATGGAGGTGCTGGCGGAAATGGAGCATCTGCCAAGGTAAATGCACCAAATCAAAATACGAATAGTAGTAAAGGAAATTCAAACACAGATTATGCGAATCTGCAAAATGATCCATATTCTAGTACAGTGTATCCAGAACTCATATTTCAAAAATTCAAATTTGGAAATGAAACGATAAACATACCTTACGGATATCCTGGAACAGGTGCATATTATAACGATAGTACTCTACAACCAGCTTCTAGTGGAGTGCCAGGAATTGTAAAAATTATTTGGTTATATGATTAATAAACTATATATTCAGGTATAAAGGAAAGTAATAATATATTTTTAAAATATTAAATATTAAATATAAAATATCTTATATTTAATAATTGAAATGACATTTCATCCAGACACATATTTTCATATTAATCAACATTCTTTATCTAAAGAAATATGCAATGATATCATAAATTATTTTGAAAAAGAAAACAATAAATATCAAGGTGTTACTGCTGCTGGATTGAACAAAGATGTAAAAGACTCACTCGATTTTCAGATCCCTCCTGCGAATGAAAATAATCCATCTCATTGGAATAAAATTCGTACTTTATTAGAAAAAGAATTAAATAATAACGTTAAAAAATATGTGAAATGTATAAATGAAACTATTTCTGTAAATGAAGAAAATTCGAATCATAAATATAAGGTTTTTGACAAATATGTATCGTTTGAAACCCTACAAATACAAAAATATCAAAAATCCAAAGGCAGATATATTTATCATAATGATTTCTCGACTGATTGGAAAGAGAAAAAATACCGTGTTATCACGTTTTTATGGTATTTAAACACCATTGAAGAAGGGGGTGAAACAGAATTTTGGAATACATATAAAGTAAAACCAGAAACAGGAAAATTACTTTTTTTTCCCGCAACCTGGACATATCCGCATCGAGGGATGATTCCTATTTCAGATAACAAATATATTATAACCGGATGGCTATATTTACACGAGTAAAGGTTTATAAAGAAAATACTACAAATAACATTTCGCACCATAGCATTTATTTTGGAAATAATAATAATCGAGATCTTTTGTTTTCCCATTTGAATCAGTGTTAAACGTTGGACCTGTTTCATTTCCAGCCATACATTTATTGGTACTGGTCCAAACACAACAAGAAGTTGTATTGCAGTTATCTTGTGTAAGTTTGCCACAAGATTCATCTAAAGTTCCACTTGATCCCAGATGGTTTTCACAAAAAGCATCACTTTTATTCATTATAATATTCGTATCTACATCGGAATTAGCGAGTCCTTCTAGTGTAACCACTTGCAATAAATTTTTTGTTACAATCGAATTTATAAAGACAAACAAAGCAAAAATTAAAAATACCGAAATAGTAATCTTTAGAATATATTTTGTATCTAATTTCATATATATAAATTATATATAAATTATATATAAATTATATATAAATTATATTAACATTATTATTACAACCATAAAATATTTTATATTTATATATTTTATAGTATAATGGCAAAATCGCGTAATAATCGTAAATCTGTTTTAAAAACAATTACCAAAACAACTGAATCTGCTTTACCCGTAATGAATAAAGGTTTAAACACTGTTGGTACAACTGCTAAAAACGTTGTATCCGCATCCATCCCTATTGTAGAAAAGGGTGTATCCGCCGTTTATGGAACAATGGCGAATGGTTTTGATTTAGGAATCAAAGGTGTTAAAAAGGTCGCAAGTGGCGTAAAAACCATTGCTAGAAAACGAAACATTGGCCGCAGCAGAAGTCGTAAAGGTGGACGCAAAAATAAAACTCACCGAAGAAAATAATTGATTACCTTATATTTTACATCTTATAGTTCTTTCATCAACAACCCTTTAGTAGTTTTAACGCGTTTTTCACCTTTTTTGACATTATGATGTGTTTCATTGTGGCACTCTTCACATAAGGTCATCAAATTCGCTAAATTATTTTTATGAAATACACCATCACCGTTTATAATAATTCCATTATCATTTGCATCTCGCTGATGTTGTAAATGATGAACTTCCGTACCTTTTCTCTTACCACATTTTTCACACATTCCAACAATTTTTTTTGAATTGTAGTGAGAAGTTTTGAGGGAAAGAATACTTTTCGATTCAGGATGATATTTCATTCTTATTTCATATGCCGCATCTAAAAAATCGCCTGGTAAACCGAGTGATTTACACACCTCCAGCCCATACATACTATTTCCCGGTCCATCCCGTAATTTACGATCGTAGACTAATACATCGCGCTCTTTGTCATAAATAACTTCCATATGTTTTAATTTAACAGATCCCAATTCTGCTATTTCACTATAATCAACAATTTCGTGTAAATGGGTAGCAAAAATAAAACTACTCTTACAACTATGTAATTGCCGAATACCAGCCACAAATATACTAATTGCACTCAATGTCTCTGTTCCCGAACACAATTCGTCTCCTAATATTAGACTATTTTCATTGCTTAGACGTAATATGGTGCGTAGTTCAGACATTTCCACTGCAAAAGTAGAGAGCCCTTTAAATATATTATCGTTACCGATAATACGAGTAAATAAATATTTATAAGGCATATAATTGAATTCAGAGCACGGAACGTATAACCCGGATTGCGCCATTATAACGGCAATACCTAACGCACGAATAAAGCTGGTTTTCCCCACGGCATTGGTTCCGTACAATAGGATACCATCGGTTGATCCGTCGCCCAAAACAATATCGTTTGTTACGTATAATTCGTTGGTTTGAAATTGTTCAATTAAACAATGTCTTAATTGTTTGACGTCTACAAAAGATTTCTCTGATTTAACAATGTTGGGTTTGCAATAGTTATACTTTTTGGCTATAGCAGCTTTGGTATAAAGTACGTCTATGAGAGTTATAAAATTAATAATCGATTCTAATTGCGGTTGAAATGTTTCGAAATTGGTAACAAATTTATTGAATACTAGAGTGATTAAGTCTTTCATTGAAACTTTGATGCTAGAAATATTTTTACATAGTCCGGATATTTGTTCGTCTGTTATGCAATTGTTGGATGCGGACTGTTTTTCAAAAGCAAACTGTGTTTTTGAAAGTTTAAACTCGTATTTCTTTTTATTTGTATTATTTGTATTATTTGTATTATTTGTATTATTTGTATTATTTGTATTTGTATTGTAGTACAATGTTACTATAGTAGCGTCTTTCGGTAGCGCATCTTGTAATAATTTACATCGCCGACTCGTAGATATCAAACTAAAATTGTTTTTCTCCGTTTCGTGTATTTTAACGTAGTCCGTCGCCTTTCCGCTCTTTTTCTCCTTATTCTCAATCAAAGAACTCAAATAGTTTTGAATAGCCTCCAACTTTTGTTCAGACTCTTTTAACAACTCTGTTTTTTTATCTAATTCTTCGTCTATTCCTTGTTTAATAAAATTGGTTTCAAAATTTAGCATCTGATCCAACTCGGCAGCTAACACAATATCTAAATTTTTTTCAATAAATGTTGAAATTTCGTCACAGTAACTACCTACCGACAAAATATTCGGTTCAAAACATTTTAAATAATTAATAATAGTTACATCTTCACAAGTTCTATCAAAAATCTTTCGAATGGTTAGAATATTATTGTGCAGACTACAAAACGCCCTTGGGGAGATTTTTTTCAGGAAAATTTGCCTTTCCCATTTTGAAATGTCTTTTATTGTAGAAAGCGTATTTTTATAAAAAGTGGTGTACTCGGCGAAGACGCTTAAAAAATATTCAGTAATATTATACTCTCGTTGTAAATATTCTTCATTGAACACTGGGTTTAAAAAGTGGTATAGAAATTTACGTTTTCCCATAGGCGTCAAGCAGTTATTTAACATTTCGGACACACACGAATATTTACTGGCTTTCACAGTGCCGTCATTGATAATATTAAGTTGTTTTAGAGAATGGTTCGCTAATATAAGTCGCGTAGAGTTAGTTTCGAATTCTGGCTCAGAGATTTTATTTACTAAATGCGGGTTATGTTGATAGACGAAATCCAACAAAAAACACAAGGATTGGGTTGCAATATCGTTTTCATAGAAATTTTGAGAGAAGATATCAAAATTATCAAATTTATAGAATTTAGAAAGAATCTCTTTTTGATACGACTGCTTTTCACAGTTTAATATTCTTTTTACTTTTTCCTTCTTACACTGGGTATCATTATCTGGATTGTTTCCTAATATTTTTGCGCCTATATAATTTTTGTGTATTAAATTGCAGTTTATACCTGCATAACTAATTACGTAATCCATTTCTTTTTCGTCAGGTAAATTCGAAATTAAGATCACTTCACTTGGGTTATAAATAGAAATAAATCTCTCCAATTCATCATAAGTAGTTGGATTATTCACATATGTTTCTTTAAATTGAAACATTGTTGTTTTTCCGGTGTAGATATCAATATTGGCCACACCAACTACAATAAATTTCCCCTTTAGCAAAATCTTATTTTCTACTAAATTAATCCAAATACACGTAATAGAGTTTGTTAAACACGCTGATTCCGTGTGGAAATATGTTCCGGGACTAAAAATACCAGCTAAAGATCTAGACGTATTTTTAGTGGCTTCGTCTTGAGCATAAACTACTGCGGTAAATCCGGCTTCTTGTATTTTTTTTATGTATTTTTCTATTTGAAAATCTTTAAACCCTGCCATCATAACACTAGAATCTTTTCCCACGCAAGTATTTTTATCGACAACATTTAGCTCGCATATTTGAGAGAAATCCACGATTTTACTATCAACAATCAATTCAGAAGCCTTATCATAATTTCCATATACTTCAAAAAATGCACCCACCTGCATTAGTAATATTGTATTTTCACCATATTCATCTTGATATTTTTTTGTTAGTTCAAAATATTCTTTTATTAGAGCCATTCTTTAATTATTGTAATTATATCTTTAATTCATTTTAGCATATTTATAAAAACGGTTCTTATCAAAGCCTTTTGTAAAATCGCGTTTAAAAACGATATGTAAATATTTATACAAAAAAAAATATTTAGTTAATATATAAAATGAAGTTTGTAACCCCCCAGGAGACAGTTCATAAGAAAAATTTGCTTATCAAAGCAAAACAATTACAAGCCCAAGCGAAGGCAAACGCAGAAGAGCAAATGAAAAACGCTCGTGAAGCAATAAAACAGCTTAGGGAAAAAGCAGCCGAAGAGTCAGCCGCGAAATTGAAGGCATTAGAAGAGGCTACTGCTGCTAATTTGAAAGCGTTAGAAGAGGCATCAGCTGCCAAATTGAAAGCGATGGAAGAGGAAGCTGCTGCTAGAGCAAAGGCAATAGAAGAGGAAGCTGCGGCTAAGGCAAAAGCAGAAGAGGAAGCGGCTAAGGCAAAAGCAGAAGAGGAAGCGGCTAAGGCAAAAGCAGAAGAGGAAGCGGCTAAGGCAAAAGCAGAAGAGGAAGCAGCCAAAGTAGAAGAGGAAGCTGCGGCTAAGGCAAAAGCAGAAGAAGATGTTTTTAAATTAAATCCCAGAATGATCCGAAGTGTTAAAGTGCATAGTAATACTATTCGTGTACCTGTTGTTGTCAAAGAAGATTCTACCAATAAAAAAATCGGGATTGCAGGTGTTAGACGTTAAATAGTTTTCGCATTATAAATATATATATAATTTTCATATATGTATATTTATTTCATCTAGTAAGTTGTAGTGTATTTTTTATTATTACACTAATTGCTTATCATTTCATTTTTATATAATTTTAACTATATAAAAATCTATTTATCTATTTGTTTATCTATTTATAGATTATTTACGCTAATGAGAACAGTAAAATGAATTTACGGAACAGCGAGGGACAAGAATGGATAGCATATGTAAAAGACAAACCAGTGACGCCTAGGTACGATATACACCCTTATTCATTTAATCACTGACCAAGATTATTTACCACTGCGGCACCTTGAGAATTTGCAACAACTACTAAGCGGGTATTTGTGTCTTGTACTGTAGGCTCATTGAAATTTACCAAAAGTTGACTGCCTGCGGTTGTGTTAGAGACTACAGTCATAAAACCACCTATACCTGTGTCGGATTGTAGTGGGACTGTTGTGTTAACTTCCACCTGTAACACATTGGATGAATCCAAAATCAAACCTTCTGCGAAGTTTAATTCACTACCAAAGTTTTGTGTTAGAATTCGTAAAATGCCGCCTGAAATATCAGCGGATACAATTTGTGGAATAGCAGCTGTTCTTGGTAGAGGGACTGTTGCAGCATCACTAAAGAAAGGTTGATTATTGTATACTACATATGCATATGCAGCCAAACTGTATGCTACATTTGGAGTCAAATCACCTGATGTGTAGGTTGTATTCGCGGAGATATCTAAAAATGCTTGGGCTGGGTTTAAGCTTGGGTCTAATATATATGCGTTGTAATGAATTGGTAGTAAACCTCCACTATTGTATGGGTATGCAAGATTTGCTGGTACAACGCCAAACGTTACTACAACACCGTTAACCGAAAGGGGATTAAAACCTTGTGGTGAAGCAGGATCTAGAAATGGAACCGCAGCATCACTTTGTGGACTTGGTAAACTAGGAACATTATTGCTATTAACAACATAGTAGTATTGAACGGTGTAATAATAAGTTGATCCTAATGTTACGTTGCCATCTGTGTATCGAGCTTGTGGAACAGGGGTTCCTGCAATAGGATTAGCAGGCGGTAATGTTGCAATGACTGTTGAGCCAGATGCGTCTATTCTAGTAACTATATAACCTAGTGGATATCCGTTAAATGACAGGTCTGGAACCCAACTTATATTTACTACTCCTGTTGGATTGCCTGACGCGTCAAGTACCCTGACGGTTGGTGCTGCAGGCGCAGAAGGAGTTGCATATGGTATTATACTTGGTGGGGTAGTACCACCACTTAAATAAACGAGTGTATCTCCCGTGTTAGTAGAACCGACAACTGTTCCAGGAGTAGTGTAGATATCGTTAGTAGTTGTAGCATAAACACTAAAAGTGTACGAAACTCCGTTGGTTAACCCGGTTACTGTAATGATACCCGATGCGTCTGTAGTTCCGGTTGTGTAAGTTGTATCACCTGAGCTACTATCTAAGTAATTAACATAATAGAATCCGGCGGATAAATCAAACCCACCTGTAAGAGTTGGTGCGGTAGGTGTTATAAGTACTGACTGATTTTGTGCGGCGAGAGCAACAGCAGGAGCGTTACTTTTAATACCTACTCTAACACCAATATCATCTGTAAAGACTCCTGCACCATTAGCGTTAACACCATTGATTTTATAACCGTAATATCTGCCAATTGAAACACTAGGATCAACAAATTGATAACTAAATGGACTATCTGTAGAGGATATGTAAGCATAAACACCGGATGCGTCATAATTTTTTCTACCGATGTATGTGAAAGCCGATGTTGGGGTATAACTGTTGCTAGAAAGATCTTGTCTGAAAATTTCAAAATGTGTAGTCGAAACATCTTCAACTGCTTCATTCCACAACAGCGTTACACCAAGTGAAGAAGGTACAGTGTATATGGATTGTCCAGATACGTCCCTACTGAATTCAAAATTACTTACAGCTGTAAGATTTAGAGGAGCGTTAGGGCGATCGGTTGCAATTGCAACTGCCCCTTGACTTGTTGGTCCAAGACCTAAATTAGATTGTAATTGTATATAGTATTCGACGCGTACACCATTAACCGCGGCTATTTGCACATATCCTTGAGATAGATAACTTGTATATGGTGTTACTAGAGTTTGAAAACCTGTATTATAAGAGCCGTCGTTATATTTTACGATAATGTTCATACCAGTGTAATCTAAAGACCCAGTAGATGTCACATTCGCGCAGGATAGTACGAACTGTTCGGCAGTGGAAGCGTCTAAGACTAATCTAACGTGGTCATCTCCTGGGGTAAAAGTTCCTACAGGAAGGAAGGTAGGAGCAGAGAGAACTTTACTAGTTACTTGGCTAGACAATTGTGTTCCGTCTGCGAAGTAACCGGTAATAGAACCGTTATACACTTGACCAGTTACCAAAGGATGTAGTGGATCTAATAAGGTCGATGCTCTTTGACGTATATTACCGGACGCATCGACGAATAAGGAAGGTATTGTGGTTTCAGATAAAACAATAACGTTCAAAGGTGCGCCATCAACAAGTAATGTACCAGTATCTATGCCAATACTTATGATGCCTGAGGGGTCTGTGATGGCGACGGGATTAGTGCTTGTGTCAAAAAATTCCCATTCATATGTTAAAGAGCCTCCAGCGGCTACTGAAAAAGCAGAAAGAACTACGTATGAAGCGTCTGTCATTATATTTTATATAAATATTTTTTTTTTATAAAAAAAATTACTAAATTTTAAAAATAATATAAAATAATTATTTTTAAACGTCGATTATAATGAACTCTGCTTTATTATTGTCGCAAAGATTCGTTAAATATTTCTTAAATCTACTATAATAAAAAATAGGCAATATTCCTAAATGATAATGTAAAATTTTTAAAAAAATCAAAACAAATGTTATAGAAAACGGAATGTCAAATTTACTTTGATGTTCGCGTAAAATTTCTTCCTTATATTTATCTTCGTATACCGATATTTCAACCGTCAAATGATTTGATTCGTCTATGTACTTGCTTTTATATCCTGGAATTACAACGTTACTTTTATCCATTTTGTAAACCGATCTTTTAAACGAACACCTGCTAATATTCAAAAAATTCTGCAATAAGTGTAAAGTACTTTCTAAATTATTAGAAAAAATATCAATGTCAATATCACTTTTTTGAGGAAAATAATCTGCTCTCTGAATACTACCATAAAAATAAATAGGTTTGTCTATATAGTTTCTTAATTTGTTAAAAAAATCGAGTTCAAAAGGTGTTAATTTATTTTTGGTTGTTTCCATAATTAATATATATTAAATTTATACTATATTAATATTAAAATACTAAAGTTTAAATGTTAAAGTTTAAATGCTAAAATATACCCCCTAAATATTCTTACATTATCACATATTATCTAACATAACAACAACTGCGTATTCTTTTTTATAATAACGGATTTCTTTGTTAAAATAACAGTAAAATATAAAACATTTTAAATAAACGTATATGGACTTTGGAATTAAATATAACGTATAATGTAAACACTTTAAAATATATAATATAATTACCATATAGAGTGGTAAATAATTGATATCATTAATGTTTTTCATTACAGGGTTCCTATATTTTTCATCGTATATAAGTAGATCAAACGCGACATTATTTTGTTTATCATCATATTTAATTTTGTAGCCTGTGACAACTCCTTTGTCATAAACGCTATGTTGCTGGTATATTTTTTGTATAGTCGACTTATTGATTTGTAAATAGTTCTGAACTTTTGAGATAGTGCTAAACACATTATCAGTAATAATAATTATGTCTATATCGCTAGAATTTTTAAAAAAATCGGCACGCTTAATACTACCAAAAAAAAGTAGTTCTACATCTAAATAATTTTGTAAATCTTTAAAAAAATTGTATTTATATTCCCCTAATCTATATTTTATTTCTTCCATACTAAAATATAGATATATTAATTTGTCGATGGTCTAAATAATTATAATATTACTCGTTTTTCGAAAAATTATGCAGTAATGTTTCCGCATTACTATTGGTTATTTCTCCCGCAAGCATAGCAGATTCATATAATTTTCTAAGTACATCATTTGGCGCATTACTACCAACTTTAATTAGATTATGTTCCCTTAAGTATACTTTGATATCGTTTATTTGTTTTCGTTTTAGATCTTTTTGTGCATTTAAAATTTGTTTTCTGGTTCCTCTATCTTTCACCAATATCCCAACCGATTTACCCGTCTTAGATTTACCCAGTGTATATTTCTTTTTAATCGTTTTCTTAGTCGTTCTTTTGATAGCAATTATATTTGAGTTATCGTTTTCCCCTACATTCACTGTAGTGGGCGGATTATTAGGAGAAGTATTAATCATACCATTTTGTATATATTTTACTGCGGGTTCAATATTTTCTATAAAACTTGACGGAGCTGCAGGCGGTTTCTGAATTAAATTTTGAGTCATCATTATATCACTGTTACCAGATTGCTGTGCGGATTCGTCTAATTGTTTCAACTTCATCTTTTCACGCAAATTTTGCAGACGGTTTTCACGGTCAGACTTAATATTATTTATTGGCTGCAATGTTAGTGCTGCGTTGGGATTCGTTACAATATTATTACGCTGAGTACGTGTCCAATCCCTGTAGGTAGGTTTCTGTCCTCCTTTTAATATACCATATGGCACTTGTGATTTCAAAGTAAATGTTCCGTCAGATATCAATTGCTCTGTATTTACTTTTATAAGCGGCTGTTGTAACTCTTCTGGCAAATCAATATTCACAAATGGTTGTGGTTGTGGTTGTGTATGATAACTCTTGATCGTTTTGCGTTCTAATTCAGACATTCTTCGTTGTTTTTGAGCTTCAAATTTGCGTTTTTCATCGTCAACTTTTTTCTGTTTTGATAAAGTTTGTAAATAGTTTATAGATTCGCTAAATTCATCCGAAAACGAATTGGTTTCACCCGCCGTATTTATAATAGGTGTTTCTGAGGATTTCTTTTTACTATCCAAACTTTCGGTTTCCCGTAATTTGTGTTCTTTGATTCTTTTTAACAGCTTATTTTTCAAAACGTTTGGTGATATTAGAGGAGTGATCGTCGGTTTTTGTTTTTTCTCCCGATTTTTTTTTGTTTTAGAACCATTTAAACTAAATAACCCTGGATTGATTGATATTGTTTTATTTGACATTTATTATACAATCAAATAAAAATAAATGAAATATAACTATTATGAATAACATTTGACAAAGTGTTTTCAGTAAAAAATCATTAAGAATACAGCGTATTGTGTAAATAATTTTTAGTCTCAATAGCGTCTTTTCTAGTTTTAACTTCTTCGTTCTTCAAATAAAGTTCGAACCCTTTGTTTAGATCCTTTAAATTTATTTTTCTCTTATCACTGTCGCTTTTACAAAAAACACGTCTACTATGTGCTATTTTAGTTTTTGCCAGAACAGTTTCTATGTCACGCCCGTAAAATTTAAAATAGTCTTTATTCTTTTTAAACCATTCCACACTTATTTGTGAATTTTCTGCCATATCACTCTCAATCTCCCATCCGATGTCCTTGACCATTTTTAAAAATATGTTGTATAAATCGTCTGCACTATATTCATCTGTTTTGAACCGCCAAGTAAATCGCGACTCTAGACCTTGATTATAAACGAAAAAACAGTCCTTTAGCTCCTTCTCATAACCAGCAATAATTACCATTAAGTTATCCTTGTTATCACTCAACGCTTCGCATAAAGTATCAATACATTCTTTCGCAAAGCTATCCCTCTTGTCGGGATTACCTAATGCATACGCCTCGTCAATAAAAAGCACACCACCGATCGCTTCTTTAATGACGTCGCTCGTTTTAATCGCGGTTTGTCCTAAATAGCCGGCAATTAAATCACTCCGTGTGACTTTTTTAAATGTTCCTTTGGATAAGACCCCTATCTTACTGTATATTTTGCCCATTATTTTGGCAATTTCAGTTTTACCTGTACCAGGCGGTCCATAAATTACCGTGTGCATAAAATCACCGCTAGTAGTTTTGCTTTTATGCAATTCCTGAACGAAATATAAAATTTGATCCACAATATTATTTTTGAGATCTTTCATTCCAATCATATTATTTAATTCTTGTAATGGCTCTTTAATCTCGTGCAAAATCTTCATATTTATGTTATACTTAATTGAAGGTTCTAGTTTATAGGTTTCCACTAACTTTAAAATGTCGGCAATATTGTTTATTTCTGTTTCGATATTGATAGTTTCTGTAATTGTAGTAGGTTGAGGTATGGGTAGATCTAATTTTATAGGTGATATGTATGGTCGTGTATAACAATTAAAAAGCCTGCTTCTACTGCTAATATCTCGATAGTAATTAGGATCACTATTTGTAATACAACAAGAGTCAGTTTGGTTATAACCAGTAAAATTAGTTGAAGAGTGATTATTATGTATATAATTTTGGTTTATCTTTTCAATGATTTTATTTATTTCGTTTCTGAATTCCGTTTCTGCGTCAGTTGATATATTATTCTCTTCTTTACTTATATTAGTTATTTTACAAGTGTGTTGGGTTTTATCCTTTTCTGTAGACATAGAATGATTAGAATTTCTATTTAAATCTTGGCATTTTTCATCTATTGTAGTTAAAAATTTGTTATAATTGTTAATACGTGTTGGGTTTATAATATTTCTTTTTCTTCTATATAACATTTTTCTATAAATATATTTGATACTATATTTATATTATTTCATTTAAATACATTAATATACAAACATCTACTAAAATATATATAGAATATGCAGACAAATACACAATGTATTTATAAAACAATTTAAAAATAAATTGATATATAAAATAACCAAAAAATGATATCAAATACATCATCTGTGAAACCCATTGATCTAACCAAAATGACTGAAAAAATGTGTGTAAACGAGGAGTTATTTGATATCGAAAATGAACAATATATTGAAACACCTTGGAATATTATCGAATCTTATTTTCGAGGTCAACATTTGGAGCGATTTGTAAGGCACCAGCTGGAATCGTACAATAATTTTGTTGGATATCAAATTACAAAAACCATAGAAATGTTTAACCCGGTACATATTGCTTCGGATCAAGACTTTGATCCGGTATCAAAAAAACATTCCCTAGAAATTTTCATTACATTTGAAAACTTTCATATTTATAGACCTCAAATCCACGAAAATAACGGAGCAATCAAACTAATGTTTCCGCAAGAAGCTCGGCTTCGAAACTTTACTTATGCTTCCGCAACAACCGTTGACATAAATATAAAATATATTGTTCGTAATGGTCCAAATCTAGAAAATACACAAACCTTTTATAAAACAATCCCGAAGGTGCACATTGGTAAAATACCTATTATGTTAAAATCCAACATATGTGTTTTAAACCAATATAAACATTTTGAAAATACGCAAACAGGTGAGTGCAAATTTGATGCGGGTGGTTACTTTATTATTAACGGTTCAGAAAAAACCGTATTAGGTCAAGAAAGAGCCGCAGAAAATCGAGTCTACTGTTTCAATATTTCAAAGAATGATACAAAATATACTTGGAAAGCGGAAATAAAGTCGGTTCCTGATTTTAAATGCATTTCTCCAAAGCAAATAAATATGATGATTTCATCAAAAAATAACGGATTCGGAAATGCGATTTGCGTCGATTTGCCGCGTATAAAACAACCAATCCCACTATTCATTGTTTTCAGAGCACTTGGAGTTATTTCGGATAAAGAAATTTGTGAGAAAATATTGCTGAATATTGCAGCTGATAAAAACAAAGAAATGTTGGAAGCGTTACAAGCCTCTATTATTGAAGCAAACAAATATATTACACAAGAAGATTGTGTTCGTTATATTACGGGTTTCGCAATGTACACGCCTATTAATATGGATAAAGAAACAGGTATTAAAAAGAAGCACGAATTTACATTAGAAATATTAAACAACGATTTATTTCCACACTGTCATAATATGGAACAAAAAATATACTTCTTAGGATATATGACAAATCGATTGTTGCTAGCCTCATTTGAAATCATTAAACAAGATGATAGAGACTCCTATTTAAATAAGCGTATTGATCTTACCGGAACCCTTTTGAACAATCTTTATAGAAATTATTTCAATAAATTAGTAAAAGATATGGAGAAGCAAATTATTCGAGAAATAAATACAGGTTCTTGGAAATCAACCGACGATTACGATAATATTATAAACTTGACAAATATTTATAAAATTGTAAAGTCTACAACCATTGAAAATGGTATTAAACGCGCTTTGTCAACTGGCGATTTCGGTATTAAACATACAAACTCAAATAAAGTAGGAGTGGCACAAGTATTGAATAGACTGAACTATGTTTCTAGTTTAAGTCACGCTCGCCGAATTTCTACGCCAACAGACAAAAGTGGGAAATTAATTCCGCCTCGTAAGTTACATAATACTTGTTGGGGTTTCTTATGTCCGGCAGAAACACCAGAAGGTCAATCCGTTGGCATTGTAAAAAATTTGAGTTATATGACTCATATTACCATTTATTCGAACTCAATGCCGTTATATGAATATATAATGCCTAATATTAAACACATTGATAGTACCGAAATAACATCGGTTGATATGTATGACAAAGTAAAAGTGTTTATCAATGGTGCGTGGGTGGGTGTTACCGATACACCTTATGAATTATATACGATGTTGAAGGATAAAAAATATAAGGGTATTATTAACATTTATACGTCGATTATATTTGATTATAAAATGCGTGAAATAAGAGTTTGTAATGATGGCGGCCGGTTGACCAGACCTTTATTGAGGGTAAAAGATAAATCGCTTTTGCTGTCAAATGATATTATTCGTAAACTCAATGGGTTAGAGCTCGTTTGGGATAATTTATTAACCAGTTCAACAATCAAAGATTCTGTGTTGGAATATATTGATCCGGAGGAACAAAGTTGGTCTTTAATAGCCACAAAACCCAAGGACATTATTGCAAAGACAGATAACATTCATAAATATACACATTGCGAAATTCACCCTTCAACTATTTTCGGAGTACTTGCATCGTGTATCCCATTTCCGGAACACAATCAATCTCCTAGAAACACGTATCAGTGTGCGCAAGGTAAGCAAGCAATGGGTGTTTATGTTACCAATTATGAGAACCGAATGGACAAGACGGCCTATGTTCTAAATTATCCTATGCGTCCATTAGTCGACACCCGAATTATGAATATGATTCAATTAAATAAAATTCCATCTGGAACCCAAGTCATTGTGGCTATTATGACACATACTGGTTACAATCAGGAAGATTCGCTGTTAATAAACAAAGGCTCGATCGATCGAGGTATGGCATTAGTAACTGTCTATCACACTGAAAAAGACGAAGACAAACAGAAAATAAATGGCGACGAAGAAATTAGATGTAAACCGGATTCTACTAAAACCAAAGGTATGAAAATGGGTAATTATAATAAAGTAAACTCGAAAGGTGTTATTCCTGAAAATAGTTTAGTAGAAAATCGCGACGTCATTATTGCAAAAGTAACGCCTATTAAAGAAAATAGGAACGATCACACCAAAGTCATTAAATATGAAGACCAGAGTAAAATATATAAAACAGTTGAAGAAACGTATATCGATAAAAATTATATTGATAGAAATGGCGAAGGTTATAATTTTGCAAAAGTTCGCCTTCGCACCGTGCGTAAACCGGTAATTGGTGATAAATTTAGCTCAAGACACGGACAAAAAGGTACCGTTGGTAATATTATTCCAGAATGCGATATGCCTTTTACAAGCAACGGTATTAAACCTGACATCATTATCAATCCACACGCAATTCCTTCTCGTATGACAATTGGTCAATTAAAAGAAACCGTATTAGGAAAGGTCTTGGTTGAGCTCGGATTATTTGGTGACGGTACTTCATTTGGCGAATTTGATGTGAAAGATATTTGCGGAGAATTGATCAAGCTTGGTTATGAGTCTAACGGTAACGAATTAATGTATAATGGTCTAACTGGCGAACAACACGAGTGTAGTGTATTTATGGGTCCAGTGTTTTACCAGCGTCTTAAGCATATGGTTAATGATAAGGCACATAGTCGTTCTATTGGACCGATGGTGAACTTAACTAGACAACCTGCTGAAGGTAGATCGCGGGACGGTGGTCTTAGATTTGGAGAAATGGAACGTGATTGTATGATATCACACGGAGCTTCTAGGTTTACTAGAGGAAGAATGTATGATGCATCAGACAAATATTCGGTACATATATGTAAAAAATGTGGTTTAATTGCCTCATATAATGATCAAATGCATATTCATCATTGTCGTACGTGTGACAACCGGGCTGATTTTGCTTATGTGGAAATACCTTATGCGTGCAAATTGCTGTTCCAAGAGTTAAATACAATGAACATAGCACCGCGTATTATGACAGAAGAACACTAAACCCATCCGCCTTTATCCACCTTTGGGAAATGTGGAGCCAAACATAGTATATAAATTTCTAAAAAGTAACAACGAAGTAAGAGGCAAATTTAGTTATATAAATTTCTAAAAATATTTTATGAATAATTATAAAATATTTTTTATTTGTAAACATATGCTAATCCGCATAAGTAACCCATTAGTGCTAACAGCGGATAATTAGATTTTTGTGTATAGTTCCTTATAGATTCTAAAGAATATTTCTCCTT
>JACCDO010858630.1_pt1 | contig 17664 bp, 12 predicted proteins | sample 7446101 | NCBI WGS metagenome assembly JACCDO01 (sample SAMN15323440, study PRJNA562643) | freshwater metagenome | isolation source: river surface water | place: USA:Blue River Watershed | collected 2017-08-16 | reverse complement strand
CTGGTGCTTCTGCTGGTGCTTCTGCTGGTGCTTCTGCTGTTGCTTCTGCTGGTGCTTCTTCAGGGTCTATACCTCCCATCATAAACATTGGTGAAAAAGGAGGTGTTGATCGCCGTGTATATTTGCGGCGAGGTTTCATCCTCTTTCGTGTTTCTTTTGTTTTCACGATACGCATTCTATTGTATGTAGGGAAATTCATATAGTATGTAAGACGCGTTCAATTATTCATAGTCGCGAAAGGAGATGCCCACGGGGAAGCGAGGGATGCCATCGGTCGTCAGTTCCTGGTATCGGACCGTCAGGAACTTCCCAATGTACTTGCCCCCCTCAGCAAAGAGAACCGCACGCTCCTCATGGGTTCCGCGAGGCCGGACGGCAAAGTCCTGTCCCTTGGGAGTCCGACAGATCCAGATAACACATCCCTTCTCGAGCCCCTCGCCCTCTTTGAATCCCATAACAGGATACTCGGCATCCTCAAACTCCTTGTACTTCTGAAGATCCGCAGACCGCTGCCCCACGCGGTACTTGGCGGTCTTGTTGCGCAACATCAACCCCTCATAGCCTTCGGAGACGAATCGGGCATGTAGGGACTTGACATCCTCCTTGGACCGACACTCTTCAGTCTCCAGGAGACGCAGATGGGCCGTAGGCGTCTTCAGGAGAGACTGTAGGATAGCCAGACGTTCCTCATTCGTCTTCTCGGTATCCACGAGATCATAGACACAGAGATGAATCTGTTGGAGTTTGGCGGCATCTTCGGCACGCAACTTCTCCTTCTTGACGAGCCCTACAATCTCCTGGAAACTCAGGGTGTCGGAGTAGAGCTCACCGTCGAGCAGGTAGTCTCCGCTATCGCTACCACCAAGTGCAGCAATCTCGGACTGAATGAAGCCGAGATGGGGAAATCCCTTGCCATTGCGGGAAAACAAACCGCGAGCCGAGGCGACGCAACGGACTCCGTCGAGTTTCTTCTGGGCAAAGCAGGGAAACACAATGGACTTTCCGCGTTTATTGTAATCCTGGGCCAGCATGGGAAGTACAGAGATTTGCCGGGTTCCAACAGATTCGGCAACACACTCTTCGGCAGGAACGGACTCGGTAGCACCAGCACTCTCGGTCGTGTAGCCAGCATCGCGTTTCTTGTTCCAGGTGGACTGGGCCTCGGAGATTGCCTGTTGGAGTGCCGTGGTTGCATTGGATCTTCCGAGGTTCTTGCCCTTCTCAATGACACGCTCATTGGAAGTCATCTTGTTGCCCTCGTAGCCATGCTCCGTAGTGATCACACCAAAGGAATCACGGGCTTCGACGCGAATCTTCCACACTTTACGCTTGCCGTGGGCGGACTCACCAAACAGAGGGGGAAAGGAAGGGATAGACATTGTGTAAGGAATCAAAGGTGTATATCAATCGTACAAATAGTCAAAAAATATTTCAAATTTTATAGACTAAAGAGTTGCTTCCTTTGGAGCAAACCGGAATCCACGGGCTTCGTATTTTTGAATACGGTCTTTCTCTCTTTCCGTACTACTCTCACGGAGCGAGTACATGAGTCCCGCCTTCGTTGCTTCATCGGCAGTATATAGGAATCCCTCGCCGTGAAAGGAGGGCTCCCACCAGGTTTTGGCAACTGAGAGATCAAAGGATTCCAGAACATCCACAATGGGAACCTTGCAATGCATGACCTGAATGATGCGACCTGATGGATGTTGGAACCGCTGGATACACCGAAGAATCGCAAAGACAGGATTGGAAGTATACTCAACATCGGATTGTACGGGGCGATCCACACTCCTGTATCCATGCTGCTTCAGAAAGTAGTCAAATAGGTATTGGTATGCATGGCGTACAGCGACAGCAGGATCGTCAGGATGTGCCAGGCCGGACTGGGGTGCAAAGAAGTCCGAATGCACCCAAATATCCAGATCATTCGGAGTGAAGGTGTAGGGAGTTTCGGCAACATAGGCGGCCAGAGCGGCAGAACCTGCAACGACTCCGTGGGTTGCCTTCAGCAACTCACTGAATGAATGGATATCAAGATGAAAGGAAGAGAGAATTGACTGCATTGTTTTCTGAACATCCTACAACCACCAAAGATTCATATCAAGTTTTTAAGAAGTTATTTCCCATGTTCCCCTTCCCACAACACACATCCCATCCCCACAAGAATACAAACAATCCCTACGACGTCGAGGCGAGACAAGGTTTCATGAAAGAACAGGACGCCAGCACTGGCAACGGCTAACACAGACACCCCACTCCACAGAACATTGATGATGCCCATACCACGATATTTGTAGGACAAGACGAGCATAAGACACACTAAAGCGTAAAAGACGATAGCCACAAAGTACAAATGAATTTTTCCGGGATCATTGAAGTAGCTTTTCAGGCACATTTGGCCGAGGCATTCCAGGACAACAATGAGAAGAATGATTCCCAACAGAATTCCGTACTTTGATGCCATACTCTATCCTGGGGTCGGTTTAAAGAATACAGTCAAAAAAATAGATAAGTTATACTACTTACTTGTTCAGTGTAAGAAATGCAGACCGCGACCCAAGTACCTTTTTGTTCCCCCCGTATTGCTGAGCGATTTCAGGAGGCAGTCGAGGTGTTTCGTACAGAGACAAATGATTCCAAGGCAGCCAATGCGGTGATTCAACTCTTACTGTCAACGGAATCGGACAAGCAGTATGCAACAGGTTCACGTAATGAATGTGTTCGCCGCTTGGCGACGGATGTCGAGGCGTCCCTTGGATTCTCGGCAAATCTGATGTTTCGGACTCCTGGAGCACTTCATGATTCTCTACAAACTCTAATGGATGCCTATATGGATGCCATGGACGGGATTTACTATCATAAACCAACACACGCCGTCCAGCAGGAAGTATAAATATATTATGATATTCAAAGATTCCAATAGAATTGGTATGTTTGAATACACATGTGCAAACACCAGGTTTGCACATGTATATTGCCCTCATAGAGGTGTTAAAACATCCGTTTTAATCACCTCTATGTTTGAATACGCGTTGAAAAACCGAGGACCAGGGTAAATGAGCACGGACGTGCTACCAAAACATGTTCGGTATGTGGACCAACACATTCCTGGTGAGGAATTTTGGGGTATCGGTATTGAGATTGAATCCTACATAGAATTGTTGGCACCTATGAAGAAACCCGCGGAATTCCTGGCCACGCATCAGGTACGCGAACGGTATTCGGTGAATTATTGGTTGCAATACAAACCGAATACAATCCAACCTGTGTTTGAATCCTGGATGGCCTCACTTCCTCAAGGGAAGACTACGGAGATTTCGTTGCCACTCCTGGCAAACGGGCATTCCTTTACGAAATGTGATGTATGGGGGGAACATAGGACTACGTATTCGACAACTCCAACAATAAACCCCAAATTTACGGGACAGACCTGGATGGAGGTGTTGGAAACCCTGAATCCGGTCGTGTTTGGCCCGGAAAGCCAAGGAGTGTGGTGGTGTTTTGATGGAGATACAGTGGAATTTATGACGCAACGATTTCGTTGTGGTTCTTGGGAGGATACAATGGCAGAGTTGTTGGAATACAAAACCCGTTGGTTGAAAGCCCTGAATGATGCCATTTTATCAGTACGATGTGAACGCCTCTGGTCTGCTGGTGTTCGCTGGCCGCTCTACAATTATGGATTCGCCGTATTCATGTCCAATCGTCGAAATGTCGCCATTTTTAATAATGGAACGTATCATGTGAATTTGACTGCCCCTACACGTCTTGATAAGAATGGAGAGATTGAGGATTGGCCTAAATTCCTACATATCCACAGAAATGCTGCACGCCTCTTTCAATGGATTTCACCCTTTTTGGTTGCTGCGTTAGGATCTGCGGACCCGTTTGCAAATCTTGGGGGCCCTCACAGGGAATTCCCTGCCGGTTCCCAACGCCTTGCGGCAAGTCGATTCGTAAGTGTAGGAACCTTTGATACCCGTCGAATGCCACGGGGCAAGATTGTTACAACTCCTACAAATGAAATGGACCCTCCGCCACTTTGGTGGCATGAGATGTATGCTTCCCGTAAATCCGCCTATGAAAAACTGGAGGCAATTGGGTATGATATTAACTTCAATAAATTCCCAAACCATGGCCTGGAATTCCGGATATTCGATTGGTTTAGCGAAGATGCACTGGGACTTCTAGTGCGTACATTAATTGGAATGATGGATGTAGCCATGCGAATCCACGGGGAAGTTCCCTATCCTCAGGATTCGCGGATTTGGCGACGGGTATTGGGGCGTTGTGTATGGGAGGGAGCGGATGCCTATTTAACTGACAGAGAACAACGGGTATTTGCAACGGTACTCCAGATTCCAGAACTTGTAGGAGTTGCGGAATCTGTCGAGGTATTTCATAGGATTCAGGCCAGATGGTCTTTGGAATGGGGGGCATGTTCCCAAAAAATGGTGCAAAATCCGCCACCACACCAGGTATGTTTGAACCCTCACACACCATGTTTGGAACGTATGGAAGAACCGGAACCATCTTACACGCCACTTACTATTGTTCGGATTCAACGTATTCGACTTCCCGCATCCGAGGAAATCCGTCCTCATCAAACGCAAATTCCTCTTCCTCCACCAAATTCTGTTGGGAGTATTCCGAATAAACCTGAGGTTTCTTCTTGTGGAGTATGCCTCCCTCTTCTACATTTTTTAGGACTACGGAAGACCAAGCCGTCAAAACCGGCGTCGTGGGGGTTGATTTAGGACCACTGGGTAGGCTAGGAAAACTCTCCTCGCTTGCAATGGACAGAGTACTATTTTGTCTTCTTCGTGAGGAGAGAAGAGGAGAGGTTGGAAGTCGTCGCAGCTGTTCAAATCGTTCATCGAATGACACACGGGATGTAGGAGTTGAAGGTGTTCCTATAGGTTTTGTCGAATAATACACAATTGTTGGCTTTGGAATTTCAATTGATGCTGTAGGAGTCGAAGGTGTTTCTACAGCTGCATTTGAACGTGTAGAATAATAGAATGTTCTTGATTCAGATGTAGGGGTTGTGGTATCAATCAAACATCGAAAGCGATCTTCGGATTGCCTCTCAGATTGCCTAGGTGTTTCCACAAGACATCGAAAGCGATCCTCAGATTGCCTAGGTGTTTCTACTAATGAGCGTAGGCGTTCATTACGTTCTTTTCTCTCTTCTTCGTAGCACCGAAGGAATCGATTGTCCATTCCTGGAGTCCTTGATGTACGATATTCTTAAACTCCTTTGGGTGCCCTTATCGTGAATAAAGCAAAAATCAGATTCATATTAGCACAATGTTATAGAACATTCCTGCTTACAGACGGGGCAGTCCGTGTGAGCTTTGCGCCATTCCTGTAGAGCCTCGCGACGAAACAGGTGATAACAGGAGGTTGCAGCCGTTTTCTCTTTTTCAAGAGGTTCCATAGAGATTGCACAGGTTTCCTCCGATTGAATAGCTTTTTCTAGGAGGGCTTGGGCAACAAATACCGGAATTTCTTCTGGGATTTCCTTGGGTTTCTTGGGAATTGCAACAATACGATTGTGAATGATGGGTCTGGTAAAGAAGAGAGTTTGAAACTCCTTCCACTCTTCAAACTCGGGGCTTGAACGTATTCCTACATTCTTAGTAAAGACTAGTTTGGAGGTATCCGAAACACCGAGAATAGGAATTACTGGAATGAGCTGTTTTCTCTCTCTCCTACACAACCACCCTCCAGTATGCCAAATTGCCAGATCAATATGGGAATGAATACGGGCACGGGGTCTGTAAAGGGTAAAGGTTCGTGAACGATCATCGGCCCTTTCACTGGCAAAATAATAGGGATTGGTTCGTTCAGTAGTTGTAGGAAGTAAACGAATTGTCGGCCAATCATCTCGGTCTACAGTATAGATTTGATACTCCGATTTGGTTGGAGACCACACCGCAAATGGGGAAGGAAGCATCCATCGTCCAAAGTTATTGAAAACGGAAGGAAAGTCGCGAGGTGCAAGGAAGGATTCAGTCTCCATGAAATATACTTGTTGTGTTCAGCTACTGTACCAACAAGTACAAAAAGTTTCAATTTTTATGTTTAGAGGTCTAGGGTCTCAGGAAGCTCCAGAATAGAGGTCTTGTAATAGGTCTCAATATCCCTCTGTACACGGAGCTCACGCTCGGTAATCAGATTGATGCTTGCACCCTTGCGGCCAAATCGACCACTGCGGCCAATACGGTGAATGTAATTCTCCCGTTGGGCAGGCAGCTCATAGTTAATTACCAGGGACACCTGTTGGACATCAATGCCACGTGCCAGGAGATCGGTGGAAATCAGAACGCGGCACTGACCAGAACGGAAGGCGTCCATCTGTGTTTTGCGTTCGTGGAGATCCATATCACCGTGAATAAACTTCAGGTCGAATCCTCGCTTGATCATCTGTTCTGACAGCCACTCTACCTTCTGACGAGTTGAGCAATAGATGAGAGCCTGAGTAATACTTAGATGCTCATAGAGATCACACAGAGTATCGAGCTTCTGCTCCTCGCGATCAATCTGGACATAGTACTGCTTGATGCCCTCCAGGGTCACCTCATCGGCAGGCAGGAGAATCTGTGTAGGATTCCGTAGGAGTGTCCGAGCAACCTCAACCACCTCAGGAATCATAGTTGCCGATAGAAGGGCAACCTGGGTGGTCTGTGGGAAACCCATACTCAGAATACAATGCACCTGCTCACGGAATCGGTCCTCGAGCATCTGATCAGCCTCATCGAGAATCAGAATTCGAACATGTGCACTCGCGAGTGCCTTACGATTCATCAGATCATAAATTCGCCCAGGAGTACCCACGAGGAAATGTACACCACGGTCGAGTGCACGAATGTCCTCGTGTACAGGAGGACCACCAGTTGCACAATGCACCTTGATTCCCTTCTCACCCATGTAATTACCGATTGCAGTAGCTACTTTGGCAATCTGTTGGGCCAACTCACGTGTAGGAACCATAACGAGAACCTGGGGTTTCATGAGCGTAGTATCGATCTTGCAGAGGGAACCAATGACAAAGGTACCTGTCTTACCGGTACCTGACTGTGCCTGTGCCAGCACGTCATGTCCCTCTACAATAGGAACAACCGCCTTCGACTGAATCTTAGAGGGTTTCTCAAATCCAAAGGCATAGATTCCACGAAGCAACTCAGTGGGAAGGGGCATATCGTCAAAGGAGGTGTACTCCTTGACGTTGCTGGACTCTACCAGGGTAGAGCCCGAAATATCAATAGAAGCAGGAATGGAAGTGTCGGACATCTTTATGAAAGAATTGACGAAAGGAATGCTTTAGAACGGACAGCACGGTATACTGAAGGGTAGAGCTTTAAACCGGTGTCAATTTTTTAAGGCCGTTAATATCGTTTCCAAATGTGGGATTTTGCCGTCTTGCGACGTGCAGATTTTCGAACACGCGGGGTACGATGTGTGTTGGGTTTGCGTACTATGAATCCCAAAAATTCGTGTATTGCATTTTCAGCCTCATACCATGGTTCCAATGGAGGAGAGGAGAATTCCAATGCCTCCTTCTTTACATCTTGGGCTTCCATGCGTTCCCCCTGTTTGGAAATTGACTGCAAAAGAGTGGCAGAAAGCTTTAATCGTTGAAATACTGGTGTAAGAATATGATAAATCTGACTAACTGGTGTATAATGAATATACGGCGAGACCTGTATATAATTGGGAATTTGCGAGGTTAGAACGTGTTTCATGTCGTCGAAAAATAGTAGTGAGCGAGCTCCTGGAAGACGTTCGTAAGTAAGACATTCCTGGATTTCATCCAGACTCTTTTTCATATCGCCCTTCCGACAGGGACTATTTCGCGACCATCCTACCCGAAATAACTCACCACGGGCTCCCAAACGTTTCGCCCGTATATTAAGTATCATTCGTACACATTCCACTAAATTTTGACTACCGTTGTTGGAAAGAATAAAACAACCATAGAGTTTATCAACCGCCTGTGCGTCCACCAACAGTTGTAGTACTGCATCAATGCCGGGTCGAAATAACCAATGTTGATCAGATTCTTCTAAGCGTTTTGCAACAAGGGATAAATATTCATTCCTCTGTGCTCGGAAGAGTCGATTTGTTAGCGTTTCGCAAAAAGGCCAAAGACTTAAGAATTCCCCAAGGCATTCATCCATATCAAACCCGACCCATACTTCCATATCCACCTTCTACCCCTTACCCATTAAACTTTCTATAGACTTCTTAGAATGGACTTTTTTCTACTGTTGGGAATTGTAGGAATCCTTGTGGTTCTTTGGATCATCTTTCATTATAATAAATATCGTTCTGAGGGATTCCAAGTACAGGGGCCACGCAACATGGGACGTCCAGTGCTTTGGTGGTTTGTGGATGATGAAACCAATGCTCGGTCCTGGTGGGATTTCGGGGCACGCAACAGTACAAAGCCGAATCGTGGGTATCTAGAAGTAGCCCTGGATGCAGTCCGGGCTACCCAAGGGTTTGATTTCGATATTCGTATCCTGTTGGGACGCGATGCTGTATCCCAAGTTATTAAAGAAGCGGGGGAAGCCTTGCCCGAAAATCTTCGGCAATTTCCTGCCCGCCTGTGGAGACAATGGGCCCTGTCGAATCTTCTGGCGGCAAAAGGTGGATTAGCAATGGCCGGCGATTCCACACTGTGTATAGGACCTTCCTTTGCTCCCATGGTGCTTGGAAAGGAAAGTGCTGTATTTGGTACTACTATGGATGAACCCCGTGCTTTGCCCGGAGTCGCCGATGTTGCACCGGCATATTGGGTCGGATGGGCTGCAAAACCGCATTCGCCTGTGTGGGATGTTGCAGCAACTACATGGAATCGTGTAGCAACCGCAGGACCCACCAGTTGGTCTGCTGCAGATGCACGGAAAATTCAAGAAACCATTTGGTCCACTCAGGTCCTTAAATCTCCTGCTCGTTTCCCACAGGCTGAAGGCAGTCGTAAGTCGGATGGAAGCGAATTAACCCTGGAAGATCTTCTCATGAAACAAACACCCATTGATCCCAAAATCATTCAAGGTCCACACACTATATATGTAGTTATGGATGGAGACGCATTGATTCGTAATTATCGATATGGGTGGTTTGCTCGTATGTCAGCACACCAAATCCTACAGTCTGAATTTACATGGGCTGTGCTGGCCAAGAAACATCAAACACGGATTTTTAAGCTAAAAGGGGGATTTTAAACGGTGTTCCATTCAAAGTAATTTCCAAGAAAAGACCGGTGTCATAATCATAATAGTTTGAAATTCCTGTGCTGGTTAATTCAAGATTTCCCAAAGTGGCTTTTCCACTCAAAGTTAAAGTCTCTGTATTATGACTTACACGGGTTGTTGTAGAATTATAGGTTAAATACCCCTGTTCATAGGTATCCGTACGAACAGGAGCAACATAGAACGATGCATCAGTTGGATTGAGAGCTGCACCGGTTGCATTGATAGCAATGGAGTTTGCGGGTTGAGTTGTCTCACCCGCCTTATACCCAATCCCAATCGCATAATTTCCTGGACTCGTGTTCTGGGCCAATGATCCTACAGCAACTGCGCCAATCTGACCTATTCCCCCCTGTTGGGCGAATCTTCCTATCGCAATTGATTCTGTTCCCTGAGAAGCTCCTCCAGCAGATTGTCCAATCGCAATGGTATCCGTACCGTTTCCAACCAGTGAGGCATTTGTACCAATTGCAATGGAATTTTGTCCCTGATTACTGTTTCCTGCATTGGATCCAATGGCGATTGCTGATATACCTTGATTGTAGCGACCGGTTAGCGTACCAATTGCAACACTTCCTGGGCCTTGATTGGAATTTCCAGCAGCGTTTCCAATCGCAACTGCACGTGCACCTTGAATATTGCACCCGCAAAAATTACCAATTGCCACTGAAAAGTTCCCCTGGGTACTATTTCCTGCATTATGTCCAATCGCAACCGCCTGTTGTCCCTGTGTGCTATTGCCTGCATATAATCCAATCGCAATACCCGAGGATCCTTGTAGAGTTTGCCCCGCACGATTTCCTATAGCAACACCATTTAACCCTTGATTGCTATTTCCCGAAAATTCACCGACTGCTACAGCTGCATTCCCTTGACCAAAATTTCCTGAATACTGTCCCAACTTTACCGATGAGGATATAACTTGAAAATTCGAACCATCGGATATCAGATATTGTCCCCAGGTATTTGTACTGGGCAATGAGGAACCAGATCCAGCTGGGCCTGTTGGTCCTGGAAGGCCAGTAAACCCAGTTGGACCCGTTGCACCTGTGTTGGAGGCAAATCCTGCAGGTCCTGTAGGACCAGTTGTTCCTGCTACACCAGCAACACCAGTTGGTCCTGTTGCACCCGTGTTGGAGGCAAGGCCTGCAGGGCCTGCAGGACCTGTAGGTCCAGTTGTTCCTGCTACACCAGCAACACCAGTTGGCCCCGTTGCACCTGTGTTGGAGGCAAGGCCTGCAGGGCCTGCAGGACCTGTAGGTCCAGTTGTTCCTGCTACACCAGCAACACCAGTTGGCCCCGTTGCACCGGCTGTACCAACAGCACCAGTAGTCCCTGTAGGTCCTGTTGTTCCACCTGGTCCCCACACCACTTCCTTGGTTGTTGAATTATACTGTAAAATACCAGCCCCTGTTCCATAGCGAATTGGTTCAATAAAAAGAGAACTGGATTGTGTCGTAGTAAGAACGGACCCAGACGCATTCAGTATGATGTTGGAAGTACCGGTGTTGCTACTTGATCCCAACACTATACTCGTCGAATCCTTGGCGGTATTCAGAACAACCTTGTCAGTTCCCATAAACAACCCCTGTGTTCCCGTTGACCACCATAGTGTTGTTTCATATAACGAGTTGCTAGGAGGGAGAGGATGTTGGGATTGGGGTGTTAATGTTAACCCCGTAGGATCAATAAGTCCCGTTACAGTTAGTTTACCATCAATAACGACTTCCGTTCCTGAACTCACAAAAAAGACATTGGTTCCTGTTGCCCCTGTTCCAGAAACAAACAGAATAGTTCCGTCGTTTAGTCCTGTAGTATCAATTCCTGCACCGGTTGCACCTGCGGAGCCAGAAGAACCGTTTAAAAATACCGCAGGATCGTTGAAGGTTATAACCCCTGAATCAAACGACGCAATCACATTGGCATTAATTTGCTTATTGTCAAAATCCACCATTTGACTAATTTGGCCAATCTGTGTAGTTAATTCATCGGTTCCTGCTGCATTGTCCAATACATTGTCAAATGCCGGAACATTTAGCAAATATGGGCTTGGATAGGTTGTTATAATCGGTTGACTACTCATTTATTAGGAACAGTGAAGAGATCTTTACATCAGACTTACATCCTATTAAAGGGAAGTAGCTAAACCAAATAGAAGAGGAGGCATGTCGAACAATTATTTGCCTTATATCTCCGATTCAGAATCGGAAGATACAAGTTATTACTCATCTGATGAAGAGTCAGTTAAACCATTGCCACTGGCAAAACTGCAATCAGATGATTTATCGTATGTTGGAAATCCCGGTCCAACCGATACAATTAAAATCCTATCAGACACAAAGCCCAAATTTACACCGTCTCAGAATACTACTTTAGTTATGATTTCAAGTCGTGATCGGGATACACGACTGTATCCGCAACCCACATATTTTACAATTCGACTCCCTAAAACCTACAAAAACATCAAATCCATCAATATAACTCAATTAAATTTATTGAACTCGTTTTTTAATTTTACGGAGGCCAAAGGGAATACATTTATGTATATTCGTGAATTGGGTCGTACAAAACGTGATGCGGTAGGTAATATTGTTCCCAATGATATTCGTGTACAACTTCGTACTGGAACTTACACTACAACATCATTGGTATCTGAACTGAATAATGCACTTAATAAAACCCCCTTGTTTTCCGACATTAGCGGGGGTCTAGGTTCATTTATTTCACAATTCCAAGGGACGGGTGATTATTCGATTCTGTTTAATCAACCGGGTCCTGTGGTATTCAATACTCTTACACAGGCATATGAGTCAAATATAACAATGAGTCAATTGATTTCTCGATATTTTCAAAATGTACAAACGGTGGGAACCATCAATTTCAATTACAACCAATGTCTGGTTGCCTACTACTATCCGGTTATTAAGGAAATGACTGCGTCGAATATACCGTTTAATCAACACCCTGAGGCACTCCCAGCAGGTTTCACAGTTCCCTCAGATTATATCTTATTTGCCTTTGAAGGTCTTTCGGATCCCTACATCCTTACCTTGATTCAAGACCCCGCAAATGTTGTTTTATTTGATGCGTATCGTTCCGCCAATACCTTTCAAACTTTTTTAGTAAACAAATACACATGTACATATAATGCGAATCAGGGTCGTTTGCAGATTCTTGCACCATCCCTAAACGATAGTATTCAGACGGATATTAACTTGAAATACACACAGTTTTTAACAGAGGAAGTATTGGCAGCAGGGTTTCCCAACGTTGCAACATTCCAGTCGAATTACAATGCATTAACGAACCAGAATGGTTCGTTGTTGGAGTTTTACAATTTTATTCATACTCGATTTACCAATCAATTTGGTATTAATTTTGGAACATATACTGTGGAATTTTTTGCCAACTTGTCGAATGAGATTCAATTGTATAATACGTTGGATGGGCGTGGATGGAGTCCTATTTTACTTCCGAGTGTTTCTTCGAATGCAATCTCGGAATCGGCAACAGTGGATGCTCAGATCTCTACACCATTGAAAAATATAATTGTACAATTTACCGATCCATATGAACCGCTATTTTACCAAGCCGCTAATTTATCAATTATTGACTCTTTTTCAAATGCATCGGAAACAACTTATGGATACCGTGATATACGGTTTGATATTTTGACTACGGGATATTTTGGTATTTATTTCCGTTCACGGTGTCGTCAGACACTTTCAGTTATGACGATTCCTCGGTATCTTACTGAACGTTCTGCAGCAACCGATGAAAAATACGACTTGGGACCTGGATTGTATCAAACACCGCTACTGTATGAAATTATTCCTAATCCTCCCTATTCCACTGTGTATATTAAAACGGATATTTCTGGAGCAAGTGATTTTAACATGTACACATTTAATCAGGTAAATATATACAATGCATATTCGTATTTCCGTACAAACGATACATGGGTTACTTTTATGACACCACAAATTTTAAATGGCATTCGAGTCCAAGAAGATTCTCCTTCTTATAATGTGAACCCTCCTGTTTCTGATATAACCTTGTTTTCCTATCGGCCTCACATATTTTTCCAAATGCATTCTGATGGGTATTCTTCAGATCCGGCGGCCTATTTTCAAATTAAGATTGTTGTGGAAACACGTGATGGAAGTACATTTGCCGCACCGATTCGTGTATCCTGGTATCGCGATCGATCAGCATTTATGATGGATGCAACTGAGATCTTGGCACGAAACTATACACCGAATCCTCGCCATGTATTTGCATCCCAAGTATATTCAGGAAGCTCCAGTGCAGAATTGATTGTCCAGTCTCTTAATCAGAAAGATACATATATTGCAGTACATATTGCGGATCCTAACATTGTTCCTGGATCAATTCCATTACGTATATATGCAATGTTGCAAAACCCATATGGTGTATACGATATTGCAACACAACTTGATTACCGAGATATGCCTTACAAGGGGCTGCCTGAATTGTCAGAACAGACAACACCTGCCTCAGCCATTTATAATTCTCCTATAACATCAATCTATGATACTTCCATAACACAAATTGGCTACGACATTTCAGGTGTAAGTAATAACTTTTTGGACTATTATATTCAAAGTTCCGATGAAACCTACTATGATCCAGCAAATATTAAGGCCTATCAATCGGATTCCAGAGATGGGTTGCAATATTCGTATTTTTACGAAACACCTGGTTCAGGTCCTCCTGCTCCTGATGCATCCAACTGGTCATTGTACTTTAACCAGGCAAGTAAAAATGCAATAATTGATTTTTATAATACAAATAATACATTGTATTTGGATTCTTCGATTGCCCTAAAAGCACCGGCGGACCGAAATGAAACTCTGTTGGTAAACTGGTTTCAAGCAGGTGTGCTATCAAATGTTGTGGAAGAATACTTGAATCCTGCACCCAACGGAAGTACTGCAATAACGGACCGAATTGCTTTATCCTCACCTGGACTATTTTTAGCATGTTATGCAGATGTTGGGTATCTAACAGATGTTTCAACTTCCGTGGAGTTTCAGGATATTTCAGGGTTTGTGGGAATGTCATTTTTCCTCAAACCCAACGATATAACACGGATTATGAATGTGCAGTTGAAGTTTGCCTATATTCAGCCTTCCTTTGATCCAACAAATGTTCCTCTAACACGGTCGAATTCTCCACTTGTGTTAAGTGATACTAGTCAATATCAATTCCGAAACCAGGCAACGTATACCAATACATCCTGTAATTCCTATGCTACATGGGATGATTGGTATCTCAATAATCGTAGCAATGTGCGTGTTGGTATTTTCAATACAGGAGATATTTCGGGTGCAGACATATCGAATTTACAACTTGCTTCGTCAATCATGACAATGACATTATCAAAAATAACGCAAGTAGGGAATTACACAAATTCAGCGGCGAGTACTCGAACACGAGAACCTGAATGGGGAACGTATTATTCCTATGAAGTCCTATCTACTCCGCAGACGATTTGGGTCCCTCAAAGTGGATCTTGGGTGTCTACACTCGTATCTGCCGATCAAATCCCCACGTATGTCGCAGGTGAAACCAGTTATCCTGGGTATTTCCTGAGTCATACAAACATTAATAATTACTCTTTCTTGCCACGATCCATTGGTATTGCACCTTCAGTTGGATATGCTATGGAATACCCTTATGCTCTTACATCTTCCTACACTTCTGATATACCGAATTCGTATACAATTGTTCCCTTTGTACAAGATGGTTCCAATTGGCGTGTAGGATCCTTCTATGGGGCATCCTTTACTCGGAATCCTGGAATACCAGATCCAGCGAAAGCGGGAGCGGCTGCTCCCTATTATGGTCCAGCAGGACCCTTCGCTTGGACACGGGATGTTTCAACTATAGTCTTGGCAAAGGGTGCTGAAGCAATCTATAAGCCGTATTATTGGAATGGTAAAATCTCACTGGATACCCTACATCAAGATTATAATCCTGCAACAGATCTTTCGCTATTTGGTGGATTTCCAGGGATTTCCAATGAACTCCAAGATACACGGCTATTTTTCTACAAAAATGACGATCTCTTTATTCTGGATGATATAAATGACTTACTCACCTTGAATGATGCAGGATTATATGCATGGATATGGGGCAATGAGAGCAATAGTCGCTATATTCGCCAGGACGACCAAAGTGGATACAATTATTTATCCTACCTTCACGATCTAACTGTGCGATCAACAAATGCGACTGTTGGACAATATGCAATTCATGTTCGTGGATATGTTCCTACCGCATTTTTCCGTTCAGGTGTACGAATTATTGGCAAAAATTATACGGATTTTGGAACTGCTACATTGGAAGAAATCGGCTCGGAAATTGCCGATCTTAGTGGCTACAAACCCATTTCCGATATTTCTGGATATGAATATAGTCTGGGCAATTTATCCTCCTACAGTACGGTTATTAATACAAATGACTCGATACGATTGGGAAATGGCAAGTTTTACAGTCATCAATATTCTGATGCTCTTATTAATTTTGACAACCAGTTTTACTACAGTTCTATTACATTTGGAAAGAAAATTGGATATTCTGGTCGTACATTTACATTGGCGGGATACTCCAATTCAATAACACAATATGTGAATTATTATTCAACTCTTCGCGGTTCCCAGGCCATTTATACAGAGGTGTTGTCAACTTCCACGGGTAGATTGAATGATTATGTTGCGGATCGGTATGGATCTGTGCTTCCTACAAATATATTGAATCGCAACCGTATAACTGACCCCCTACCTTTTTCGGCGTTGTTTAGTACCTACACAACAGAACCGTATTCCTCGCGATACGACGAATGGGGGTTAGGATGGAATTTGGGGTATCCTAAGATTGATACACCCTATGTAATTAATTTGGTTTCCAGTACATTTATTCGTATTTTGGAGGATTTCATTTATCTGCGACTGAATCCCGAGATGAACTTGAATACCATGGGTGTTTCGACCAAGGAGGACCTGTCTTTGACACGCGACACTTTTGCAGAAGAACGTAAGTACTTTGCAAAGATCTTGTTGAATAACTTTGGGGGATTCTGTAGGGCGGCCGTACAGATGCCGAAGGATTTTAATCCTTACCTTGGCAAGTATGAACTCTTGTCGCTGCAACTTGTGGATCGCAATGGTGTACAGATTAGCAATGTGGATTGTGAATATGACATTGTTATGCAAATAACGGAGGTCGTAGATGGAGCCGTCAATTCCTACACAATTCCTCTGGGGTATTAGACGCGGCAAAAAACCCTCTTCCCTTAACAAATGGCTAGCTTACAACCCGACGAAGAGGTTCATTTGGATGAGTTTTATGCGGGTGGACCGGCGACATTTCAAGCCGCATTTCCTCCCGTATGCATCGGGTCACATTGGGATCCCATGTTGGTCGAACAACATATTCTGCCAGCCCAGGGACAGGTCCAGCTGGCCTTGGATCCGCGCCAGGCGGTCCAGGTATGCCGACAGTATTATACGGAATCACCGGCGGATGCCTTGCCGGCGGGTCTCGTCGAACCGGCGTATCCTCTGGAGATTCCTGCAGCACTCAAAGGCCCTGAACGCCTGATTCGCCCTGAAGGTCCTCGATCCACACCCCCTGGTGGTGCTGCTGGCCTCGGTGCTCCCTACAGTGTTTATGCTCAATCCGTGGACAGGGAGTCCGATATCTATCGTTTGGACGAACGCCTGACGAAATGTAAGGAACTCCGGTATCAACCCAAAGCCGAACAACTGGCCGAACAAACCAATGTGTTGCCCAATCAATCTCCAGAACTCGCTTACAAAGCACTTGGTGCTCCTGTCGAACCACCCAGAGTCTCCGCAGGATGCCGCGAACAGGATGATGCTCTTGCCTGGAATCGTTCCGCCCGTCTCTTTTTCAACCCCACAAAACTCGATCGCTACCATCCGACCCAAAAATTGGGCCCCATGGTCTGCGATCCTCCTGCCTGTGCCAATCCTACCCAGGCGTTTGTAGACGAAAAACTACAATAATCTCCCCAATCAAAATGAATGTATACCGTATCTATCCCACATTGTGGGAAGGTACGGGTTGTGTAGGTTCTCTTACTGTGTATGCTATTGATCGGCAAACGTCCCTAATTCCAACAAGTTGTTCAGCGAGACCGCGGGCTGATCCCGCATCCGCCTGGGATTCCCCAACCTTTCAACGCCTTCTCCCACCCGCAGGATGTGGAACAAATTCCAATGCAGTCATATGGGCAACCCTACCCGCCTGGATTTCCTGGGCTCGCAGCCAGGGCTACACACTCGATGGATCTCTGTCGACCCTGAAACCCCATGGAGACCTTTATATTGTAGGACCTTAGAAAATGGAATATCCG
>JACCDO011793262.1_pt1 | contig 17666 bp, 44 predicted proteins | sample 7446101 | NCBI WGS metagenome assembly JACCDO01 (sample SAMN15323440, study PRJNA562643) | freshwater metagenome | isolation source: river surface water | place: USA:Blue River Watershed | collected 2017-08-16 | reverse complement strand
TCAATGGCAGAGGCTTCATCTTCAGCCTCAATATTAAATTCATACTGTACTTCTCGTGTAGCGATGATTGTGTATAGTGGCATTAGTCTTGTTCCTCATCTAAGTCACCTTCAAAATCAATAACTACCTTAACAATTCGTCCGTCCTCATTATACTTAACATAGACAGGATAATAGCCATCTCCATAGCCTGTATTAAATACAACTGCAGAGCCAGTGCCCAGCACTCCAGCATTAGCCTGAATTGTCATAGCACTTGCGCCGTGATAAGAGTAATCTCCAGCCTTGCCTTCTAGGTTCCACTCCTCGCCTTCATTGGTTTTCCATTGGTCTAAATAGCAGGGGTCGCCTACCATTGCTTGACCGCTGTCAACAGCAAAGGAGCCTACGAGTTCTAGTTCATCGATTATGTATTGGGTCATTTCTTTTCCATTCCTACTAGGGTCATTTCTTCAATTGTAGCGCATTCAGGACATTTTTGCAAGTCTGCCTCATCAAAGGCATCTCTAATAAGATTATCAGGGTCTTCTAGTTCTGCCTCGCAATTCTCGCAGAAATACCAAGGTACACTAACCTGAATCTGAATCGTTGTGTCAGGTGGGCACGGAACCTCAGTAATGAAGTATCCTAGTCTATTTACAAATCCCCAGCCAGACCAGATATAGGAGCCACCATCGTCTCCATCACCATACATCCAAATTTTTGCAGGGTCCTGAGATTTAACAAACTCTACCTCATCGCCATAGGTTTCAAACATGATACCTTGGCCTGTCTCATCTTGGAATGAGGCATTCTTATCAATATGATTATAAATAGGCTTATATGTGGCTTCCCACTCATCCATTGTCATTTCGATAAATTTATCCACGATTCTTAGCCCTATCACTAATAGCAAATGCTAGTTGGTATGTAAGAGCATAGACATGAGAGTATGCGTCGCACATGCCTTCCCAGTACTTCCGCTCCATGGATTCCATAGCGTCGGAATAGTCGTTATCTTCTTCAATCTGTTGTGCTTCAAGGTATTCCTTTTCAGCCTCAAGCATTAGGTTCTTGAGTTCACCATGGAGGATATCAGTACCTGATTCCCCTAGGTCTACGAGTTTTTGCAGTCTTGGGTCTAGTTGTGTTGTGTTCATGATTATATTCTACCCTCTGCCACTGACAAAAGGTGTTGAGTAGCGGCAATCTCGCCTGTATTATTCATATCAGCAATCTCTAACTCCTGATAGTCCCAAGAGTCAAGGTCACCTTTAAAGTTGTCCATTTTATCTTGAAGCATTTCTGCATCCTGATATAGACTGATGAGATGTATTCTCATATATTCTATAAGTGTGTTTAGGTCCATATATTAATTATAGGGGTTTGTGTTGATTTTTACAACATCTGAGGATGTGATACTCATCACATTTGGCATTACCGTTGGCTCTAGGGCTGTGCGGGTAACAAATGTATCCAAACCACAGACACACCCTGGATCTAGCACGGGAGCCTTATTGGTAGTAACCTCAATAAGAGAGTCACAGTCTGAACAAACATAACTATACTTAGTCCACATTAGTCAAAATACCCTTCTGCCCATAGACCACCTAGGAATTCTGAGGTAGTAGTTAAATAATTAAAGATAGCAGGGTTATCATCAGAGTTGATCATAAGTAGAACACAGTCAACACCATACTGCATATTATCTAAATCTTCTTTAGTATAACCCAACATTATGCTACCTCGTATTCATGTAAGAAGTTTAATACATTGTGGATTTGACAATCACAATCTCCACCCATGTTGTCCATGAAATCTACATGAGAGAAGTTGTCATCATAGATGGTTTGAATAACTTTATTAAATAGTTCTGTTTGGGTCATGCCATTTCCTTTTCATATGCGGGGAGTGAAACTACTGTCAATTCTAGCATTTCGTCAGGGTATCTGTCAAGCACCCAGTTAAGAGCCTCTCCAGCAGTCTTAAAATCACTAGCAGTACTACTAGTACCATAGCCATTGATAGTTGCTTCCCAGCAGTCAATACCGCCAGGAGAGCATGAGTATTCCATTTCATATATTGCAACTTGTTGGGTCATATATTAATTGTAGTCTAGAACCTGGGAAATGTCAACTCTATCGTAAAGATTTTTAGGTTTGACATTTTGGGAGATCAGTAATAGCCTTCGTAAAGATTTTTCAATTTGACATTTTTGATATGTCCGAATTGTCTGGTTTGTACTCACGTGCATTTTTTATGCACTGCAATGCATATTTATTAATTGCGATCCGTACGGGACTTGAACCCGTGACCTCTACCGTGACAGGGTAGCGAACTAACCAACTATTCTAACGGACCTAATGGTGAGCAGTTTTATTTCATGCTCAGGAAATTTTTTATTTATGCAATCTGCATTACATTTTGCACAACTTTTAGCAAACGATTTTTTTCTGCGTTGATAGCAGGGTCAAAACCACTTGCACTTGCGAGGATTGACTCGTTAGAACCACCACGAGCAGAACGATACCAATCAAGGCGTTCAGTAAGTGCATTGAAAGCACCCCACGCATTACCAGCAATCATTCCATTGAATTCGCCAGTATAGATGTCGTTGATAGTATCAACTTTATTTTCCCATTTCTTGAAAGCACCCTTAGCGTCCTTTTCAGGCTTAGCGTATGCAGCAAGAATGATGTCATTGAATTGCTTAGCAGAAACTTCCTTCTCAATCATAGCCTTAGCCATTTTATCGAATTCGTCCATGTAAGTGTTAGCAAGCCCAAGAGTTTCACGAGCAATCTGCACTTTACCATTTGCAGTTTGTGTATGGCGTATCTTGAATGATTGCTTGATACCCTTATTTTTCTTACGACCTACGCCACCAAGAGCAAGGTTGAGAGTATTAGCGCAGACAACACGCACTGGTGTGATTGAAGCCTGAATTGCGATTGAGCCATCGTGTGATGTGTTGATGAGCAAATAAGTTTTTACTTTATCTGCAACACCGCTAGGGTCTAGAATTGTTTCACGCTCTAATGCAAGAGCACCGAATACAACACGACCACCCTTGATTGAGCCAGCAGTTTCCCAACGACCACCGCCGTCAAGAATGTTATCACCAAATGAGAATAAATCTTCATTCTGCAAAACATGATAACGCTCACCAACGACACCAAGAATGTCGGTTTGTGTGTTATCAGTAGGGTTAGTGCGAAGAACATACTGGTAGTTCTTGTCGCTTGTTAGATGTGAGGGGGTTTCTAAATCTTCCAGACGAACATTCCAACCATTGAGGTTTGCAGCCTCTAGCATTTCTGCAGTTGTTTTTTCTTCTGTGAAGACAGTTCCCAATCCATGCCAAGCAGGTTCACGGAAAGAAGCAAAAGATGTTTTTCCGTTTTGTGTTTCTAGGTCATGTGCCATGAGTTTTTCTCCTTTTTGTTGTTGAATTTCAAGTATAGCAGGATAGGCTGACAAATACAAATCGGGATAGTTAGACATGGGATAATTCGGACATTTCGTAACTGTGTCGTAATTCACAATGTGATCTTGATCATGTGGATAACCCTGTGGATAAACCCCACGTGCATTTTTTTGGGGAAAAGAGGAGCAGTTTTAAAACATGCTCAGGTTTATTAGTAGCCCCCTACTAAATATCTATTCTGTCAATTGAGGATGACAGATAAGAAATTGAATCATCGTTATAAGAAACAGAATCAAAATCAATATCATGAATTGCATTCTGTGCTTCTTCTTCAGTGCGAGCATTAACAGTGACTGAGTACATCACAGTTACTTCAACTTCGAATTCTTTTGTTAACTCAAAGCCAATAATTTCTGCAATCTCTTCGGCCTGTGATTCTGTAAGAGACCCTTCGTCCAATTGCTCCAAGGTCCACTCTTGCATGGCCTCTGTGATACGGTTACGGTCTGCAGAATCTGCATATGAGCGCTGCGTTACTTTTTGAATGTGCTCTTCTAGTTGAGTAATGCGTTGGTCCTTCTTTTCAATTTCTGACTTAAGAAAGTCTTCTGTTGCGTTTACTATCTTTACTGCTGTTTCTTGCTGGTCCATGGGGGCCCTCTTTCTGTTAGTTGTTAATATTAATTGTACTAGGTACCGCTGACAATTGTCAATTTTGGATCCTACTAACTTCCCCTACCAAGAGGAAGTGTAGTAGAATGATAATTTATCTACTTCAGGTAAAGCAAAGATACGCTCTAACTGACTAATAGTATTTTCTAAATCTTTCCAATACCATTCATCAATATCTGTACTGCCAAAGAAAAATCCTGATTGCGGCGGTAGCAGGCTAGGGTCCTTAGTTTCTAATGCATGCTTACATATTGCAATCAACTCTATTAATTTATCTTGTGAAACATAGTAGTTATCACAATCATCTTCACCTTGTTGTACATTATCGACAAACCATTTGTGAATTTGATTAGCCTTGCGCCAGTAGGCACAGGTAACCTCTACACTTGCACCATAGATATCTGTAGCAACATCGCTTAGTTGCGTTAGTTCCATTAAATCATTAAACTTAGGATAAACGGCTTCAGGTGATGAATAAGATAATTCCTCATTATCTCTTAGCGCTTTCCAGTCAATTTTTTCCATGTGCTTCTTAGCACTAAGATACATATCTAATCCCATGGGGGCTTCCTTCTTTCTTTAGGTATTTATTTAATTATAGGGCACGAGGCTGACATTTGTCAAATACCCGTTTATGATCCCCCAGGGGACTTTCGCAGAAACTCTGCCTTGAACGCAGGGGGATTGCGGGGAGCAGTTTAGCCACTTACTCAGGTGGTTGCTGTTATTTATAGATAACGAGCAATAGCGTTGTATGTGGAAGTATTTACAACTTCCTCATCTGTCATTTTGAGGATACGAATTGCGTTCGTGATTTCCTCTTTCATCTCATTGTAAGAGTGTGAGTGGATTACCTCAAAGTCCTTTTCAGGCTCTTTAGGGAAATCACTTTCATTTACAATAAGGTCAAAATCCACATTTAGGGTTTTGTTCCAATTACGATAGTTTGTTCTGATGTTCTCTGCCTTAGCAAAGTTAGCAACAGCCCACTTACCGATTTCCTTTTGCCACTTATCACGGGCTTTCTGATACTTTGCCTCGTTCTCGCCTTGTGTGGCGTATGACTTTTCTAACTCAGCAAGGCGTGTTTCTAGTGCCTTGATTACTTTAGGTGTAGCGATTTTCACGCTGATAGATTTTCCGTTTCTAGCCATTGGGTCTTTTCCTTTTCTGTTAGTTGGGGGTTGTGTTGAGCAGTTTTAGTAGTCTTGCTCAGGACTTTTTAGCGTTTGCTAAATTACTTTGCTGTCCAAGTTGTGTAGCGAGCCTTGCCATCTACATCTAACTTTACACGAACATTACCATTAGCCTGTGGGTTGATTTCCAAGATAGTTCCTGTAATCTTTGACTTCTGTGTTGTGAAAGTATCTCCGACCTTGTATAGTGCTGTATTTACTGCCATTTGTTTATTTCCTTTTCTGTTAGGGGTTGTTATTTGGTTATACCTAAGTATAACATTTTGGGGATAAAAATGTCAAATCCATTTCTGACATTTCTCACAATGTGAGATTACTTGCTTGTCTTGACCATAGCCAAACGGCGTGAGCCATTTGCCAAAACCAGACTAACTCTAGTAACCTTATTAGACATTGGTGTAAAACCTGCGATACGACCTGTAACGCCTGTCTTACTTGTTGTGAATAAATCACCAATTTGGTAAGTGTATCCGTGAAGTGTCATTTTGGGTCTTGCCTTTCTGTTGTGGGGGTTTTTCCTACATTATAATTTTAGCAGAAAAATGTCAAAAATACCAATTCAGGGGAGGATTTTGAGTGTGTCCTTAATCACATCTTAAAGGCGTGTCGTAACTTGACAAATTAGATTTTGCGGACGTGCCCACCTTTGCGATCATTGCATAAAAAATAAAAGAACTAAACACCAAAAGAAAAAAATAATTTGTGTATTACTCACTTTAACTCATTTCTTAGTTGCAGAAAAAACTATGTCTGCTTTAGAGTATACACAAAGTGAGCAAGAAACACAAGCGGAGCCTGCATTGCTAATTAGTGGAATGCGTTTTGCATTTTCTGGACATTTAGCGCCAGGCTTACCAATCATTTCTTTCATGTCTGCTTGACCTATTGCGAAATTTTTAGCAAGGTATGCAAGACGAATACCGTTTTGATTTTTTAAGTCAACGCCAGTTTTTACATTCTCACTATCAGTACTAAAATAAAGTGAAAGATTAGATACATCCTTAAGAATAAGCGCTGCAGACTTTACTCGTGTGTATACCCAGAATTGAATGTCGGGTTGTTCTTCAATAACCATGCGCCATGCGTGTGCGTACTCATCGCTAAAGAAATCTCCGTCCCAGTGAATGCGGAATAGCATAGGTGCGTCTTTCTTTACACAATCAGTTTTAAATTCTGCAATCATATCAGAAAGTAAAGTGTACATAGTTGTAAGATCTGCGTCTTTTAACAGGTCCCAGTTATGTAGTAAATTAGTTTTTACTCCTGGGAATATTTTTTCCAATTTGCCAGCGTAGCAAACAGTTTCGCAGACACTCGTAGCGCCAGGACATGAATAGTTTTTTCCTGCGGGTAATCCGAATGTGTTGGCAATTGCGGCTTGTTTTCCATTTTTTGTGACAAGGTTAGCCACCTTTCTATCATTAGAGCGTTTTAGTTTAAGTGTATTAGTAGTCAAGGCCTAGGCTCATTTCTAAGGCAATATCCTCATTGTAGGTTTCAGCCAATTCATCTAGCATGCATGAGCCACACTTTTCATCATTTTCATCTATTGAATTTTCATTGCATGAAGGGCATATTGTTGCATAGAATTCATCATAGAATTCATCGTTTTCGAATGTCATGGGGGCACGACCTTTCTTAGTAGTTTTTATATTTTAATTGTAGCATTTCAGACTGACATTTTCTACCCTTGCGAGAGTAGGCTTTTTTAGAGGGCACGGCAGAAGCAGCATTGCTACGGCGCAATTCCATAAGCCTGCGTAATTCCTCTGGTGTTTTTTTCATAAAATAATCTTATCATAAATCGGGGGAAAATGTCAAATCTGCTTAATGTGATCAATCTCACATAGATCACGACACGCCCGACTGCGGGACGTGCATTTTTATGCGGGGAAGTGCATAAAAATATTTTTATTATTCTTCTTGAATAAAAACATACAACGGAATTAAATCAGTATAACTATACTGTGTAAATTCTGTTTCACCAAATTCGTTTTCAGTTTGTATGTCGTAGTTATCTCCAGTAGAATCACTTTCAATAAATTTTACTTCAAGAATGTCGTCACCAATTTTAATTAAATCACCAATCATTAATTGATCTGGTGTTAAGTTATCTGCAAAGACTAGTTCCATGTCAATCATTGTATCAGACATTTCAATCCTCATCTACTGGGTCAATAAAAAATTGAAGGTGGTGTTGCTCTATGATAGCCCATGCAGGTGCTTGCTTGCTACCTTTATAAGTAATTTGAAAGTCGCCAACCATAGGCATGTCAATCATGCGGTCATAGTCTTCTTCATAGGCAGCATCAATTGCTTCAATACAAGGTGTTACCATTTCTGCGGGGACTGGAGGATAGTGATTACCTCTAAGGTGATAAAGTAATTGTGTTTCAAGGTCAAGGACACTATCTGCCAACCCTATTGCTGTAACTGAACCCATTATTACTTACCTCCTACTGTTCCATTAGTATAAAAAATCTTAGTGTGCATTTTGCCTGAAGGCTCTGATAAATTAACTGTGCGATACTCTTTTGCATCACCATAGTCAATAAAACTATTAAAGACATTTACTGCTTCAAGGGCATTAGAATAGCGACCAACCCACTCAGGGTTAGTATCGTTATCATTAGTGCTAGTAACTGCGTATAGGTATTCCATTAGTCTGCCTCTTTCGTTGTAAATAGTGCGCCTTCATTAAGTAAGCCTAACTCTAAATTAAACAATTCATCGCTATTGGCTTGGGACAAGTCTATCCAACCTGCGCCTTCATTGTCAATTCTAAAAATCTCTATGTATCCCATTATTATTCACCAACCTTTACTGCGATAGTCGCAAACTTATTTCGCAAACTGCGAGTATTTACTTCAATTAGATAGGCTTCTGTATTTTCGCCATACCAAATTTCTGTTCTTGGTCGGGCAGAAACAATTTCTCCCTCAAAGTGGCGAGAGTTAGAACGATAAGTTTTTCCTACAAGTAGGTTTTCTATTGTGTATAGTTTAGTAGCCATTGGGCAACCTCTTTCTTTTTTGTTGATAATTCTATCTTAGCATAGGGGTCTGACATTTTCGGTTAGACACGCCGTAGATAAATAGACTTTCTTTATTTATTTTTTCTTACTATGTAAGTCTATCCTATTAGATAAAAAATATCAACTTACTAGCGAGTAATCTTAAATAATGAGACGCTCAAGCCATGTGATAAATCTCACATCGTACTTAAAGGTTTTCCACAGCCTGTGGATAAGTCCCACGTCCAAAATTTGAGCAGTTTTGAATCTTGCTCAGGATCACAATTTACTTTTGCAAATCGTTTTTTATTTCTTGCAAATCTTCTTTTAACATTGGCAACATCATGCGGAATAAAATAAAAACAGTTCCCGCTAAAAATAGTTGAACAATAGTTGTTAGTAGTCTATTCATTTTTCACAAGCCTCTCTAAAAGTTTCAAAATTAAATCTTGGATTATCTGCCTCAAACATTGCACCAAAATCATTTACTAAATCTTGAAAAGTAAATTCATCAGCGATTAAATCTTTATAAGAAGATAAAATTTCAGCAGTTGCTACATAGTCTTTTCGTGTCATCATTATTCGGCCACCTTTAGAATTGCATAAGAACCATTTTTATTTATTTCCTCAATAACTGGACCAAGTGCAGGCACGACTAATTCTTTTAGCATTTGCTCAAGCATTTTTACTAATTCTGAGTGAGGAATAGCAAGGGCTTGCTGTGATACTGGATGAGTTTCATCAAACTCGGTTACAAACTTTAGAGAGTGTTCAATTATTTTTGTCATTATTTTTATTTCCTATTCTTTTAGTTGTTGAAAAAATTGAGGTCTTGTTCTTTGCCAAAATCACAAGAGCAGGTTTCTACATCATAGTCAAAATCATTACCAAAAAAGATTAGACCTGTTGAATTACATTCATCACAAGGAATTGTTAGAACGGAGTTTATCATTAGAGAACCGCCTTTCCTCTTAGTGTTCCGCTAACGCCTAAAGCGTCGCAAGATACTTTTACCGCAACACCTACGGGAAGTTGTGTTGGATAAGTTGAGATGAATTGAGCAACCGCACCACGAGAAGGGAGAGCGATTTTTTTAGTTGAACCATTGAAGGTTTCTAGTGTTATAGTGTAAGTCATTTTGACTTCCTTTCTTTATTTTGATAAGACTATCCTATCAGAGGGGTCTGACATTTTGGCTACTTATTTGCTAAGGCTCACTGTGATTTATCTCACATTTATTTGCTTAGGCTCATTAGCCAATTTGTCCTTTATTTAGTTTTTCTTATGTAGTAAGACTATCACACAAAACTCAAAAAGTCAAGCCCAAACACGGCGTGTCGTATGTGATTTATACCACATAAGTTATACACAGCCTGTGGATAACTCTGCACGTGCAATTTTTGCAGAGTTTTTATTTCTGCAAAATTGTTTTTTTATTTTATTTTTTCTAAAAGTTTTTCTAATTCTTTTAGTTGTTCTAAGTTGAGATGATCCAAATTAATTGCATCAGCAAATCCGAATAAATCTTTTTCCATTTTAGTTTTCCTCAATTTCTTTTAGTGTTTCCCATAAGATTGGCTCTAGTGCTAGAGCGGCTTCATCTAATTTTTCTTGTAGTGTTTTCATTGTGTAGCCTCCTCTACATGAAAAGCGTTAAACTTTTCTAATTCATTTTCACTTAGTGGATAGAGTGATTTGTTTAGAGCGAATACCGCTCTCATTTCATCTTCTGCCTCTACGACATAAGAAATAAGCACATTGTATTTAGTCATTTACTGTTCCTCAATTTCTGCGACATAGACATCGCTTCTGTTTATTCCTGTTTTTAGTTTATAGTCAAATACATCAATTGCATCATCATAGTTATCTGCCTCAATGTTGATAAAAGTGGTAAACTCAAATACTGGCATTAGTTATTCTCCTTATAGAGATAGTCCCATGCCTCTCGGCACATTAGGATTGATTGACAGTTATCACAGCAGATAGAGCCGTGAGGGTTTAGGTTTATGTCATAGACATCAACGAAAGTATGTGTCTTTCCACATACGGAGTCAAGGCGTAGTAGTGTAGTCATTAGTGTTGTTCCTCGCAATCTGTAGAGTAGTCGAAACCGCAAAAGTAGCAATCCATTTGTTCTCCGTGTGATTTACACACATAGACGAATTGGCTTTCGCCACAGCAAAAATGTTGTTCATCTTTGATAAGATAAAACTCATTTTGGTCAATGTAGTCTTTTATCATTTAGACACTTTCCAATCTGTCCACATAGGTAGACGCTCTGGGTCGGTATCGTTATACCAACGCTCTATGTTATTTTCACAGACCTCACAGAAAGTGAATTGGTCATCTCCTACCATAGAGATAGCAGATTTATTAGGTGTATGTGTTTTACATACTTCGATTATTGTTAGTGTAGTCATTTAGAAACTACCTTTCTTTTAGGGGCTTACTTCTTTTTCAACCTTGTATACCTACAAGTGTAGCAGGGGGGTCTGACAAATTGAGGGGTACAAAACGGACATTTAGAACAATTGGGATTGTGAATCACATCACATTTTTAGGGGAATTATAACATTTCCATAACGATCATAGCATTATCGGCGTGTCGACTTGACAGACGTGTGTCCAATATGTCCGATTTGTCATGTGGTCTAAATCACAAAGAAAATGTCCGATTTGTCCGTGTCTAAACTTGACTTTTTGACATTTCTATGCTAGTATTACTACTATAAGAATTAAAAAAGAAAGGTGGTCAAAATGACTACACTAAATAACTACTATAACGAAATTCGTTCTGACATTGCTAAAGAATTTGGCTTAGAGGCTGCAGGTTATGCACCTCGCCCTAAGTATGAATTACCAATTCGTGTTGCTCAACGAATTAACAATAAGTATCCTGCAACATGGGAAAAAGGTGCGCTACGCCCTACCCCTCACCCTATGGCAATTAGAATTGCTAAGCGGTATGTAGCCCTTATGCAAGCGGGGGTCATTAAATAAACTAAATGATCTAGTGTGTCCCTAATGGGCGCACTATTTTTTTGTGTTTATTTTTTTTGTAGTATGTATCGTACATCTGAACAAAATATTCCAATTTTATCTAAATGAGAAATCTGACAACAAATCTGAAATCTGGTATACTTGATTTATGAGAAAACAATACACACGAGTACAATACAACAAAGATGGTTTAAAACAATGTACAAAATGTCAGAACTACAAAGAAACATCTGATTTTCATAAATTCTCTAAAGCACAAGATGGACTAAAACCCTGGTGTAAGGTTTGTGTAAGAGAATATGACCTAGCAGAAGATGATCCAAAAAGAGTTATGCCTAGAAAACTCCAGGGTATAAAAATTCATTGTCGCAAATGCGAACGGTATCTTGATAAAACAGACTTTCCCAAACTAAGAAAAAATGGCAAATACCTAACCTATACCTATTGCATTGAGTGTGATAATCTCATTGGCCATATAGGAAATTTAAAAAATTATGGTTTGACAAGAGATGACTATGTGAATATGGAAAAATCCCAAAATGGGGTTTGTAAAATTTGCGGGGAACCTGAAAAGTATAAAAAACGCCTATCAGTAGATCACGACCATGCTTGTTGTTCTGGGTCTAAATCCTGTGGCAAGTGCATTAGAGGTTTGTTATGCTCAAACTGCAATAGGGTTCTTGGCCAAGTAAATGATAATGTGGAAACACTACAAACTATGATAGAATATCTAAATGGGAATATTAGATAACTTAGAAAACGCTTGGGATGATAATTTCCAATTTGAATCAAAGCCTATAGTCGAAACCGATTCCATTGGCAGAGAAAAATTTTGGGAAGACTTAGGTCGACCAGAAGAACCAAACCTTGCTGTAAAATTATTTTCAGAAACCTGCTGCACTAACTGCAGTTGTGGCAAATAATTTTTTTCAGATTCTACTTAAAAGCATCCTTAACTTCAAGATCATCATATATTAAAGTAAACATGTAGTGAAGTGCGGGGTACTGTCCGTCAATATTTTTTGTAATTTCATCTTCGCTCATCTTGGCTTGCTTCATTAAATTAATATTATAAACATTTACTGTATCAATCATTGTTTGAATAACTTCTTCTTTTGTCATACCCATTCCTTTTCTTGGTCGTAAGTAACAGAATATTCTCCTGTAAATATCTCGGCATATGAGATTATATCTCTATTATACCTTATAAGGGTTTCTATGCCAACTTTGTCACATATGTACTTAATACCCTTAGTTAGGGTTTGAAACTTCATCCCCTGCGCTTCTAGGGCCTTATTTAGGGTATCCAAATATCTTTCCTTGCCGTAACGTTTTGATACAAATGCTTGATCAACATAATCAAACCTTGCTTGCACATCATTTGCTTTTGCAATGTCCGAATTGTCTATTATGTACTTTACTGCATCATGATCCATCCGTTTTGACCAGTTTCGCATGTTAGGCTCATACTTCTCCATGTTCTTGAGAGTTGAATCAGCAAAGGCCATGCGTATTAGGTCAGACTCGGAGGTTTGAACCTCTGTTGCGAACGAAACCAAAAAAGCGGTTGCGAAAGGAAACTTGTCGCTATATGTCGAAACGCCGAAGTGCACATTCGGATTGAATGACTCAACTGACATATTGTCTTTTAATAACCGCATATGGTTTCCTAAAGATACATACTCTTGACGATTCATGTCGCAGTCGACGAACAAGCACTCTTCTGGATTTATCCCGTCGGCGAGACATAAAATATTTTTATCATACGAACCTACTATTTGCGAACCGTTAAAACGCTCTATTAATTTTGCGGTCATAAAACCATCCATATCAGGGGATATTATTAAATTCTTAGAATGCTCTAATGTTTCAAGTATGTCTGTTTTCATTTTGTTAAAATACCCCTTATAATATTTTCATGACCGTACAAGATTGGGCTTCGTTAATTGTAGCCATTTTAACAATTGTATCATCAATTGCTTTTGGAATCAAGTGGCTTGTAAAACATTATTTAAGCGAACTTAAACCGAATTCTGGATCATCGCTAAAAGACCAGGTTAATAGGCTTGAAAATCGTCTTAACGAGGCAGATGAAAAAAGAAAAGATATGAGTCGAAAACTAGACCACATGTACGATATACTTATAGAATATATATCAAAAAACAAAATTTAATTTTAATAGATATATCTTTGATTTTTATTTTTTCTTTTGATAAAATACAACTTAATTCGATTAACTATTTTTCTCATTTTTCTCCTATATATTATATATAAGATAGTTTTTAAAACTATAAGGATATTTCTTTTCTTATATATATTTAAGTATACACCATCCCAATCCTGGCATTTCATCTTAAAAGTAACAAAACGGACATTATCAATTGTAACAATTTGGTAAACTTTAATATCATGTCCTTTTTGTCTATTATGGTATAATTTTATTATTGGCTAATACCTTGGTTTGTCCTATACCCACCAACCTTGGTATTAGTCAATTTTCATGGTATAATCAAGATTATGAGTATGTGTGGCCCAGAGGTGTTTGGAGCAGATCCAGTATCTATCAAGTGGAATGTAGTCAGAGGAGATACCTCTCCGCTTCGTATTGAATTTTTAGAAGATGATGAAACTACATATTTTGATACCTCTGACTGGACCTATAAAGCAACAAGTTATGATTCAAAAACAGATTTCCTGGATGAACTAGAGGTAACTCCTGGCGCAGGGTATGTCGACATTATGGCTCCAGCCTCAATAACAGAACTTTGGGGCAGTGGATATAAGAGTATAGTTGCTGAACTAATGTTTGATCTTCAGGTAACTATTGATGGACCAAATGTTAATATGGATGGACCGACAATTTGGACTCCAGTTATTGGAACTATATCTGTAATTGGCGATGTCACTGGGAGTCTATAATGGCAGTAATTAAGGTTTCATCACCAAAACCACAACTCCCATCAACAATTAAAATAAAAAATAAAACCTTTAAGGTAGGTAAATAAATGACACAGCATGTACTAAGAACTCTTAGTAACACAGAAGCAACAAGGCTTACCCCAAATGGTTCTCATTCTGGCATGGACATAACATTGCAAAATGTAAATGACTCTGGATACATATACATTGGGGCCGAAGATGTTACATCTTTATCCTATGGATTTAGAATTATGCCAAACCATTCTATTTCTTTTGAGTTACCTGGCGAAGATGCTCTATATGCAATATCTTCTGTAAACGAAATGAAATTAGCAGTATTAAGAACAAGTCTTGAAAGTGGTTCATAATGGCACGTTTTACACATCCCGCCTTCGGAGATGTCGGAGGACTTACTACAAAAATTAATTCGTATAATCCAGTATGGTCTGCTACAGGATTAACATTTACTGGAACACCAGCAACTGGCTCTTACATTAAAATTGGTAATTTAGTAACTGTGCAGATAGATGTATTATTTACAACTGTTACTAATTTTGGAACTGGGCAGTATTCATTGACACTGCCAATAGCATCAAAGTATCATACAGATGTTTATGGTGGATCAATTCATCATGCAAATAATGGTGCTACTGATCATTATAGTATTAAGGGTCATTTATCCCCTGGAAGTATTGGTATGACAGTTTGGAACTTAAAGTCAAGTGCACTTGATGAGCCATTTGATCATAATTCTCCATTTATTTTAGATACTAATGATAAATTTCATATGTCATTTTCTTATATTTGTGAATAATATGAGATAATGCTCCTATGGCAGTTTCTAAATCCATGGATTTTCCTAGCGCAAAAAAAACATCTTATGCTGCACAAGTTGAGCAAAATAAAACTAGTGTTTCATCGGAAAATACATTATCTTTCCTCCCAGTTCCTGGACCAGTTGGGCCTCAAGGACCTGCAGGCAGAGATGGAAAAGATGGTAAGCAGGGAGAACCAGGCCCAGAGGGTAAGCAGGGGCCAAGAGGTCCTCAAGGACCTTCTGGAAAAGATGGATTAAGTTCTTTATCTTCCGCTGGTCAGCAGGCTGGCTGGGCATCATATACTAATATGCTCGATAAACCAATAAAGTTGGGTATTACTCAAGGAGATGATGGGTGGGTAACTCTTATTCTTGATACTAAAGGAAAAAGACAAAATGAAACATATCTTCCTGCGGAATGTACAAGTCTCTGGAATAGTAATCAAAGGGCTTTAAACTTTCACGGTATAAAAGAAGGATCTCAGGTATTTGTAACCTATAACTTTGAACTAACCACCCATACATCAAATACAGAGGTTTGGATAAGAACCTATTTTCCAAGCAAAGATAAAGAATTTGTTCAGTTAATAGGGTCATTTAAATATCAAGGAACTTATATACTTTCTATTACTCAGCAAATCTTTATAGAGGATAAAGACATGTGGGGAAATGGTGCCGTCCCCCAGATAAGAACAGACTTTGATGCATCAGTAATTTTCAATTCTGTATACGTCAGCGTGGTATAATAAAACCATGGCATTTCCAGCGACTTATGACTTTAACTACTATAAGGGTGATACCTTTGAATTTCGTATTTACCCGAAAAAGAATGATGGAACGGTTTTTAATTTGTCATCTTACCAGATTGACTCAGATTCTTCTAGTACAATAGACGGCGTAATTGATACAATTGCCCCATATGATAGTGCAAGATTTACAATATCTACAGCAAGAGGAACTGCTGGAGTTGCCAATAAAATAAATTGCTATGCAAGAATTTGGGATGATGGAACACATGTAAGGTGTGCAATTAGACCGCAAGACTCAACAACGCTAGTTGCAGGAACAGAATACGTTTATGACGTAGAGGTGGTAAAGCCAGCAGGCGCTGCAGGAAATCCAGAATCTTATCCACTAGTTCACACACTACTAACTGGCAAAATAACAATTACTGATCAGGTAACTGGAGCATAACATTGGCAGACATACTATTATCAAATGATGACTTAACTGTTTTTGGTGGACCAGAAACAATTAGTTTGGATTTAGATTTTGGTCCAACAGGTGACCGTGGAAGTATCATTGTTGGATCACTTGGAAATCCACAAGATATAAATGTTCATAAGGTAATAGTACAAGACATTCAGCCATTAGATATTGCAATTGACTATAGTCCATCTTCACCAACATATAAGACTGTTTTTCAAAGAGTAGCAACAGCAACTGGATCACAGTGGACACCAATGCTTAGTTTAAAAACAAACTTTTATTCTGAAACCAAAGGTCCTTTAACTCCAGTAAATGGTAAACTAACAATTGCTCCAATAAACCTTGCAAGCATATATGATTTAGCAGAAGGAACTATTAGTTCGTCAAGATTTAGCGTTCAATACAGTATCTCATCACCAGAAACTGCTGGACCGTTAGCAACAAACTTAATTATAAAAGAAGTAGATACAACTCAGGGATTTATTGCCCTACCACTTGAAATAGAGGGTGTAGAATATCTAGATGGAGAATGGGTCGCAATGTCTGGTCCAAAATATGTTCATCTCTTTATTACGGTGGTATAATGAAACAGGGTGATCTATAGTGGCAGCAGAAAATATTGATAATACCGTCAATGGCACTGGGCTTTTCCCTACCAAAGTGCCTGGTCTTTCAGATGCTGCAGATATTCAGGCAGCCCTACGGCTTTATCACTATGGATCATATGCCTATGATGGCGCAAATGTAAATCCTGCAAACCTAGTAAACCCATCTATTGCAAAACACCTTCAAAATCTTGTAGATGCAGATGCAACACATAGCGCAAAGACTACAGATGTTCATGGTATTGCTAACACTGCAAATCTAGCAACAAAAGCATATGTTGATACAGCAGTTACTAATGGTATTAATGGAGCAACATCAGCATACTCAGATCTTGCTGGAAATGGTATTGATTGGAATTCTGTAGATTTAAGATTTGACTTGGATCCAGCACTTGCAAACACTGGAACAGTAATAACAAAAACAGAAAGTTTTACACTCTCTGCAGAAGATATTGGAAAAACTATTCTTCTATCTACTTCTACTCCAAACACTCTAACTCTTCCAAAAAATTCTTCAGTACAAATTCCTGTAGGTTATTCTGTTGACATAATTCAAATAGGTACAGCACTTACGACAATTACTGAAGAAGATTCTTCGGTATTTCTTAATAGCAAATCAAATGTTCGTTCTTTGGATGGTCAGTACTCAAAAGGAACTCTTTCAAAGATAGGCTCAGATACATGGTTTTTTTTTGGAAATTTACTTAACATAGTAAGCCCAACACCAACACCGACTGCTCCTACACCAACTGCTCCTACACCAACACCACCTGCCCCTACACCTACACCACCTGCCCCTACACCTACACCACCTGCCCCTACACCTACAC
>JACCDO010494037.1_pt1 | contig 17666 bp, 16 predicted proteins | sample 7446101 | NCBI WGS metagenome assembly JACCDO01 (sample SAMN15323440, study PRJNA562643) | freshwater metagenome | isolation source: river surface water | place: USA:Blue River Watershed | collected 2017-08-16 | reverse complement strand
TTTGTTTCAATTCGATATGGATCTTATTTAGATCTGTGTTACCAGCTTCGACTTTAAGTTCCTTTTTCTCTTGCATTTGAATTGTTGCTTGGTGGCGGCTGGGATTAAACATTTCATCAAATACGCCCAAAACATTACCCATTGATGGTTTATTTTTATTAAACAAATTAATCCAGTTACGTTTTTGTGCAATGACTAGAAAAATAAAAATTATTAATGGTGGCGCTATTAATTTAAGGCTCACTTAGCAAACCCAATTTTCTCGTACGCAGCATTAACGGTCTTGGCCGCAATTTCACCAGCACGGCTTGCGCCTTCGTGCATTAATTTCTTAAGTTCTGCTTTGTCGGTTAAAAGGGCTTCGACTTTTGCCTGAAAAGGCTCAATGAAAGAAATAACAACTTCTGCCGTTTCCTTCTTAAGATCCCCGTACATGCGACCTTCAAAAGATTTAACTAATTCAGGAATTGATTTGCCTGAGTAAGCACTGTTGATCGTCAAAAGGTTTGAAACACCAGGTTTTTTGGCGGCATCGAATCTAATTTCTGTTTCTGAATCAGTCACCGCAGATTTGAACTTCTTTTCCGTGGTTTTGATTGGATCAAGTAGATTCACACAGCCTGTTGGCGAGGACTTACTCATCTTGGATGTCGGATCCTGAAGATCCATAATCTTGGCAGTTTCTTTAACGATGAAAGCTTCAGGCACTGTGAACACATCACCAAAACGACCATTAAATCGAATTGCTAAATCTCTAGTTAATTCAAGGTGCTGGCGTTGATCTTCGCCAACTGGAACTGCATTTGCTTGGTAGAGCAAGATATCTGCAGCCTGCAAGATTGGATAAGTGAGCAATCCAACGCTGGCAGTTGAAGCGCCCCCTTTAGCTGCTTTGTCTTTGAACTGAGTCATGCGATTTGCTTCGCCGATTCCGGTGATGCAAGACATCACCCACATCAGTTGGGCATGTTGTGGTACCTGGCTTTGTACTAGCAAAATTGATTTCTTTGGATCAATACCTAGAGCCAGAAGCTGTGCATAGGAAACTAAAGTACGTTCCTTTAACTGCTTTGGATCTTGTTCAACAGTGATCGCGTGCATGTCAGCGATGAAGTAAACACACTCATGGGTTTCTTGCATGGCAACCCAGTTTTGAAGCGCTCCAAGGTGATTACCAATATGGAAGCTATCTGAAGTTGGCTGGATGCCAGATAAAACTCGTGGTTTACTCACTGGTCTATTGTGTCATGACCTATTTTGGCTATTACGCACGACATGAATTCGAGAAACTCTACGGCCATCCATTTCAACGACTGTTAGTTTTCCGCCTTCAACATCAACCTCGTCGTTAACCATTGGTAGGCGCCCTAGTTCTGCGGCCACAAAACCGGCAACCGTTTCGTAAGGTCCGTCAGGCAAAGTGATTGAAGTTTCGTGGGCAAAATCATCTAGATTTAACAAGCCATCAATAACTAAATCTGTATCTGGTTTTATGACACCTTCGGAAGCATCCGTATCATACTCATCGCGAATATCACCGATTAACTCTTCAACCAAATCTTCCATGGTAATAATTCCTGCAGTACCGCCATACTCATCAACCACAATTGCCAAATGTGCGCTTGAAGCACGCATTTGAGTCAATGTTGGGATTACTTGTTTTGAACCTGGAAGTCGTAAAACTTCGCGCGCTAAATCACCGATTCGAATAGAGCGTCCTTGTAATTCTGGATCAAGCAAGTCGCGTACATGCACGAACCCAACAACATCATCTTGTGATTCATCAGAAACTGGATAACGTGAATGTGGTTTATCAGCCACAATTTTCACGGCTTTAAAAACGGGAAGATCTGCATCAAGGAAAGCAACTTCAGTTCGTGGAATCATGATCTCGCGGATTTCACGATCGCCCGCACTAAATACGTCATCAATTAATTCACGTTCTTCATCAGTTAAATCTTCGTGCGCCGCAACCATACCGCGAAGTTCTTCACCAGAAATTTGTTCTTTGCCCGCTCCTGGGTCTCCACCAAAAATTCGCAACAGCGCATCACTTGATTTTGAGAGTAGCCATATGAAAGGTGAGGTGATTTTTGCCATCACATCAACTGGTCCGCTTAATAACAAGGCGTATCGTTCAGCATGTTGAAGCGCCAGGCGTTTTGGAGTTAGCTCACCAACTACAAGAGAAAGATAGGCGATCAGAAGTGTGCCTCCAATAAAGGAAAGGCTTTCTGCAACTGACTGGGATAGTCCCAAATTTTCTAATGATGGTGAAAATACCGGCATTAAACGAGATGCACCGTAACCAGCAGATAAAAATCCAGCCAGGGTGACGCCTACTTGGACAGCTCCAAGAAATCTATTTGGATCTTCCATTAATTTTTCTAGGCGCTTGCCACTTCTACCTTTAGTGTCACTTAATTTCTTAACTTGGCTTTCTCGAAGTGAAATAAGCGCAGTTTCTGCGGCTGCAAAAATACCGCCGATGATTGTAAATAACAGGACCATCGACATTGTTTGCCAGAAAAGATTCATTGGGCTTTAGTTTACTGAAATTGCCTAAATCTTGAATTTTGCTGTTAATGGTGCGTGATCGCTCCATCGTTTTGCATAAGACTCAGCGCGAGTTACATAAACATCGGCGACATGCTTGGCTAATTCTTTAGTGCTGACATGGTAATCAATGCGCCAACCCGTGTCGGTGTCAAAAGCTTTTCCGCGCCATGACCACCAGGTGTATGGACCATCAACGTCGCCAGCGACTTTACGAGCTAAATCAACAACGCCAATTTTTTCAAACCAATGATCAAAGTAAGCGCGCTCCTCTTCTAGAAAACCTGCTCGGCCAATATTTCCTTTCCAGTTCTTTAAATCAGCTTCTTTGTGCGCCACATTTAAATCACCGCAAGCCAAGAAAAAATCTCCTGAACTTTGGGCGGCTTTGAATTTCTTACTCAGCGCATCTAAGAAGCGATACTTTTCCTGTTGAACTGGTTTTTCAACATCACCAGCATGTACATACACGGATGCAACTGTTAGATCACCTTTTTTGGTTTTTACATTTGCCTGTACATAGCGACCGGTGTCCGCAAATTCTTTTGGACCAATTCCAGTTTTTACTTTGGCTAATGGCAAAGTACTTAGAATTGCTACCCCAGCATGACCAAGTCTGGCACTTGAATCATGAGCGACATGTAGTTCACTTAGATTAGCTTTATCTAATTCCTCATGCAGTTGATCGGTTGTTGCCCTAACTTCTTGAAGACAAATAACCTGAACTTCACCTGAACCAAGTTGGCTTTTAATCCAGTCCAGTCCACCACGTCGAGCAGTTGCCCGAACGCCATTGACGTTAACTGTTACAACACCAAGTGCCAAGGAACTTAAGCCATTGCTTTCTGCAAATTTTCGTTGATCGCAGCTAAGAAATCTTCAGTTGTTAGGTAAGGCTGGTCTTCTGAAACCAAGATGGCAAGATCTTTTGTCATCTTGCCGCTTTCAACTGTTTCAATACAGACACGTTCAAGTGTTTGGGCGAACTTTGTAACCTCTGGTGTTCCATCCAACTTGCCACGATGAGCAAGTCCTTGAGTCCAAGCAAAGATTGATGCGATCGGGTTAGTCGAAGTTGCTTTGCCTTGTTGATGCTGGCGGTAATGACGAGTAACTGTCCCATGTGCAGCTTCAGCTTCAATGGTTTTGCCATCTGGGGTCATCAAAACACTTGTCATTAAGCCAAGTGAACCAAATCCTTGAGCAACGGTGTCGCTTTGAACATCGCCGTCATAGTTCTTACATGCCCAGACATATCCGCCTTCCCACTTAAGGGCGCTAGCAACCATGTCATCGATTAGTCGGTGTTCATAAGTTAAGCCAGCTTTATCAAAGTCGGCTTTGAATTCAGCATCGAATACTTCTTGGAAAATATCCTTAAAGCGACCGTCATATGCTTTCAAAATTGTGTTCTTAGTTGAAAGATAAACCGGGTAGTTACGGCTTAGGCCATAACGCATTGAAGCTCTTGCGAATTCTTTGATTGATTCATCCAAGTTATACATTGCCATTGCAACGCCACCACTTGGGAATTCAAAAACATTTAGCTCCATTGGCGCACTGCCATCTTTTGGCGTGAAAGTTAAAGTCAGCGTTCCTTCGCCTGGAATCCTTGTGTCAGTTGCTTTGTATTGATCACCAAAAGCGTGGCGGCCAACAATGATTGGCTTGGTCCACCCAGGAACTAAACGTGGAATATTGCTGATAATGATTGGCTCGCGGAAAATAACGCCACCAAGAATGTTGCGGATTGTTCCATTTGGCGACTTCCACATTTTCTTTAGCCCAAATTCTTTTACTCGAGCTTCGTCTGGAGTGATTGTTGCGCACTTGATGCCAACCCCATGCTTTTTAATTGCATTGGCGGCATCAATGGTTACTTGATCTTCAGTGGCATCACGATTTTCAATGCCTAAGTCGTAGTACTCGATATTCACATCTAAGTACGGCAAAATCAGCTGTTCTTTGATGAATGACCAAATAATGCGGGTCATTTCATCGCCGTCTAGATCAACTACAGTTCCTTGAACTTTAATCTTGGACATAATTATTACCTTCTAATTAGTTCTTAAAGATCTTTAACGTCGGCTTGCTTTTCGCGAACAGCTTCAGCAGCTTCTTTTAATCCAGCTAGTTCTGAATCTGAAAGTTTGGTTTCAACAACTTTGCGAATTCCGCCTTTGCCGATTTGTGCTTCAACACCAAGGTAAACACCGCTGATTCCATATTCACCATCTACCCAGGCACACACAGGCATAACGGCACCTGAATCTTCAATGACTGCCTTTGCCATACGGGCTGCTGCTGCAGATGGTGCGTAGTAAGCAGAACCTGTTTTAAGCAGTGCGACTACTTCCGCACCCCCATTGCGAGTGCGAACAACTAATTCTTCGATTTTTTCTGCTGATAGAAGATCGCTTAGTGGCTTGCCATCAACGGTGCATCGTGACGGAACTGGAACCATGGTGTCACCGTGTGACCCAAGAGTTAATGTCTTAACTGAACTAACTGGAACCTTAAGTTCTTCAGCAACAAAGTTTGTAAATCGAGCGGTGTCGAGCATGCCTGCTTGGCCAATCACGCGCTCCTTTGGAAAACCGCTAGCAAGTTGTGTTAGCGCAGTCATCTCATCAAGTGGATTTGAAACAACAATAATGACTGCATCTGGTGCGTGCTTTGCGATGTTTTCAGCTACACCGCGAACAATTTTTGCATTTGTTTCAATTAAATCCATGCGGCTCATGCCAGGTTTGCGTGGAAGACCAGCTGTAATAACCACAACATCAGAACCAGCGATTGCGTCGTAACCTTTGCCATCAACTGTGGTTGTCTGACCGATGATTTTAGTTTCAAAACCTTCAATTGGACGTGATTGATTTAAATCAAGAGCTAAACCTTCTGGCTTGCCTTCCAGAATGTCAGTTAATACAACTGTGTCTACGATGTCGTATTCAGCAATACGCTGCGCAGTTGTTGAACCATAAAAACCTGCACCTACAACTGTTACTTTGCCGGCCATATTGTTTAGCACCCTTCAAATGGGTCAAGACGAATATTTGAACTGCCTTGACATCAAGATACTTAAATTCTACGGGCGGTAAGTCTGCGCAAAACTTGGGCTACCGATGTGGAACCACAAGCGCCAAAATTAACAAGGCGACGCCAAGTGCGGCTAAGAAAGTTAGGTCAATTCGGCGGCGGCGAGAACGAAGCCAACCGGCTTTTGCATCTGGCAAATAGAACCGAAGTAAGAATGCACCAAGAACACAAAGTGCGAGTGCGATCGCACCAGTTCGAAAATCTATTTTTACCGCAATGCCCATAGAAACAGCGATACCTAAGTAAACCAAGAAGGCTGGCCACTGTTTAACAAAAAGATTTGGCATAACTAGTCCAATGTTACCGATGATGGATCAGCATCGGGAACGAATAATTCATTAGCTTTTTGGTTCTCGCTGACATCAGTCTGCAGTGCTGCAATCACAACAGCAATCACAGTAATCGCAATTCCAATCAAGACTTCAGCGCTAACAACGTTTCCAGGTGTGGGGAAAAACACGTCAAGTAATACTGCGCCAAGTAATTGGCCCACCACTGCAACTAAGGAAAAAATTAAAACACCGAGTGTGCGAACTAAGACCACAGCAGAAACAATAAATGTAATTCCAATTGCACCACCTGTCCAAAGTAAAGGTTTTTCCCATGGTGCTGGAGGAAACAAAATTGATACGTTTGTAAAGAGGTTATAGATAAGGAACATCACATTTAGAGCTATGAAGCCAATCGTAAAATTAAGAGCAGTAGTTGCCCACGGTTGCTTTGTTTGCGCCGCAACCCTGCCATTCATTGCATGCTGAACTGATGTAACAGCGCCAACCACAAACATGTAAATAACCATCGGCAAATTAAAAGTTCCGGTGTGTGAACGACCTAAAACAGCAATAGCCACGCCAACTACGGCAAGTGCTGCGGCAAAGATGCGAAGGCCTGTAATGGCTTTTGGACCAGCTGGACCAATTCCATACTTATCAACTAAAAGCGATGAGCAAGTTTGGCCAGCAACGACAGCAATTACAAAAATTGCTACGCCCACAACTGGAACAACAAATCCTTGGCCAATCACAAAAAATGCGCCTGCTACGCCGCCAATTATTTGCCACCATTTAAGTTTTCCATCGCGAATTAAGCCAGGAATACTTAAGTAGGCAATGCGGGCCGGCTTATAAAAAATTACGCCGATTAACAAAATAAATAAGCCAGAACCAAATGAAACTAAAGCGGCAACAATTGCATTTTGAACATATGCACCAAGTTCACCATTAACTCTTGCCTGAGAACTGTTAAAAGTTGCAATTACTAAACCGATAGCAACATGCCATGGATTTATTTTTTGATTGATGGCTTTGGACATTAATGGAAAAAGTGTCTGGTGTCTGTGAAATACATTGTGATGCCTGCTTTGTTTGCAGCTTCAATTACCTCGGCATCCCTCACAGAGCCACCTGGTTGAACAACGGCTTTAACGCCAGCATCGATTAAAACTTGAAGGCCATCAGCAAATGGGAAGAAAGCATCAGAAGCTGCCACACTATCTTTGGCTCGTTCTTCGCCTGCTCTTGAAACGGCTAACTTGCATGAATCAACCCGATTTACTTGACCCATCCCAATGCCAACGGCTCCACCATTTTTAGCTAACAAAATTCCATTTGATTTAACACAGCGACTTGCATGCCAAGCGAAAACTAAATCATCAAGTGTTTCTTGATCTGCAGCACTGCCACTAACTAATTTCCAATTGCTAGCAACATCACCATTTGCTTGAAGGCGATCTTGAGTTTGAATAAGTAAGCCACCTGAAACTGGTCTAATTTCAGGTCTGGCATTTGCCGGAACATCAGCTGCAACCAAAATTCTTATACTTTCTTTTTGCGAAAGTATTTCGATGGCTTCTTTTGCAAAACTTGGAGCAACAATTACTTCAGTGAATACCTTCGAAACAGCATCAGCCATTTCTCTAGTCACTTCACGGTTTGCGGCAATTACGCCACCAAAAGCTGAAACTGGATCAGTTAAGTGCGCTAATTCATACGCCGCAGAAATTGTTTTCCCAACGGCAACACCACACGGATTTGCATGCTTAATGATCGCTACAGCAGGTTCACTGTGATCGTAAGCAGCTCTTCTGGCAGCATCTGCATCAACGTAATTGTTATAAGACATTTCTTTACCGTGTAGCTGTTTTGCCTGAGCTATGCCGGCAAGTCCCCCTTCGGTTTCATAAAGCGCTGCTTCTTGATGTGGGTTTTCGCCATATCGAAGTGTCGCTGAACGCTTCCAAACTCCGCCAAGCCAAGATGGAAAACTTTCTTTTTCTTCATCTAGCGTGCTGCCAAGCCAAGAAGCAACTGCAACGTCATACTGTGCAACATGTCTAAATGCTTCAGTGGCTAACTTTGTGCGCTGCTTTAAAGTGAAACCTTCACCAGCAACCGCTGCGATAACATCTGGGTAAAAATCAGGGTTAACAACAATCGCCACATTCGCATGATTCTTAGCACTGCCCCGAACCATTGCTGGGCCACCAATATCAATTTGCTCAATGCATTCTTCAGGTGTTGCACCTGATGCAACGGTTTGAGTAAATGGATATAGATTCACCACAACTAATTCAAAGGGCAAAATTCCAAGATCAGCTAACTGCTTAACATGATCTGGCTTTCGTAGGTCAGCAAGTAATCCAGCATGAACTTTTGGATGCAATGTCTTGACGCGACCGTCAAGACATTCAGCAAAACCCGTTACATCTTTGACTTCAACGACAGGTATACCTAATTCAGCAATATTTTTTGCAGTACTACCAGTTGAAACGATTTCAACACCAGCATCATTTAAACCTGCAGCTAATTGAGCCAAACCAGTTTTGTCATAAACACTAACTAGTGCGCGTTTTATTTTGCGTTTATCGCTCACAGTTAGCTCCTAGCCCTTGAACTAATCTTTCCAGATACAAAATCGCCAACGACCTGGACTAGCAATTTACGTTCAACTTGTTTGATTCGCTCATGCAAGGAATCTTCTGTGTCAGTTGGCAAAATCGCAATCACCTCTTGGGTGATCACCTCTCCGGTATCCACGCCTGCATCGACGAAGTGAATTGTGCTACCGGTTTCCTTAGCCCCAGCAGCTAAAACATCTTTAACAGCATGCGCACCCGGAAAATTGGGCAGTAAAGCTGGGTGGGTGTTAATAATTTTGCCTTCGAATTTTTCTAAAACTGCAGATCCCAGAATTTTCATAAAACCTGCTGAAACAACTAAGTCAGGATTTAAAGATTCAATTCCATCGCTAAGTTTTTTATCCCAAAGATTTCGATCCTTTTCCATCTCGACAGTAATGACTTTGATCCCAGCTGCCTTGGCGCGATCAATTGCTTGGCATGGCACATCTGTGACTAGTCCAACTATTTGTGCCTGATGGGTTTTTTGTTCATCGATCAGCGATTGAAAAAGTGTGCCTGATCCTGATGCAAGAACAACTAATCGGATTTGTGGCACAGAAGTTATTCTACGGAATCGACTTTTGCCGCTTTTGGTTGGCGATGTTGCCACACATAAAGCAGAGACAAAATAAGCCTTGGCACAATTAACGTGATCAGTGCTGCCAGGCCAGTTGTCTTAAGTGACCAAATAATAACTTCAAGTGGCTTTGGTCCAATGAAAGATAGAAAACCAATCCCTAAAGGACCGCTTGAAAACTCAGTTACCAAATATGTTCCCAGTGTAAAAATAGCCATCGCATAAGCAATTCGAATGACTTCTCGACTTCTAATTAAATTTGCAATAGCTACAGCAAGGTCAGCGTGCTGTGCCCGCCAAGGTTCTCGTGGAATCAATAAGTAAATAACCAGGCCAGCAGCGATAGGAATAAGTAGGGCAAGCTTTGCAATCGGTGTTGCTGTGCTTGGCAAAATTGAAAGCAATGGAAAAGCAGGAAGTGCACCAGGAGAAACAATTCCAATTGAAACACTTGCTGCCCCACCTAAGTGCACAGCTGCACCAAATACGAATGCAAAAATCCAAGTAATTACGGTTGGCAAATAGCCAATGCTTAATAAAGTCAGAAATGCTTGATCAATTGCACTTGGTGCCATTAATCCTGCAACGGCCTTTACTTCATTGAACCGAAGAATTAAAACTGCCGTAGTTACTACCGCACCTAAAAACCAAGTGAGCAAGAATGCAATTAAACCTGGCTTAAAAGCAATCAAAAAATCTTCAGGCAATCTGGCTGTGAGTTCTTTTGGCGAAGGTGCATATTCAACTAAAACTACCGAGCAAATAATTATTGCAATCAGAAAAGTGTGCGCGAAACCGTAGAAAAATGATGTGCTCAATCCATCGGTTGAACATAAAAGTGAAATCACCGCGCTTATCGCACTGTAAGTGAATGAAAAAATAATTGCCACTAACCAAAATTGTCTTCCCTCGGTTGGCAATGCACTTTTTAAACTCCACTGCATAGATTTCCAAATTATGACAATAGGGATAATTAAAAACCCCCATGGAAGAATTCCAACTGGTATTCCAGAAATCCAAATTGGAACTAAATGCGTTGCTTGCCAAGCAATTGCTGATGCACGAACTACTTGAATGGTTGATTCAGTTCCGTGGGCAGCTAACAACCAAATTAAAACCACAAATCCAAATGAGAGCATTAGCCCGATCAATGCAGCGGCACTGCCACCGATCAAACTAGCCAATCCAAATGGATATTTCTTAACGTGCTCTTCGTATTCTGGTTTGCGCCATTTATCTGCTGGCGTAGTTGAATAGCGACGTTTACGGTTTAACACATAAAAATGCTGTCAGTGATGAACCCAGAAAGTAAGAAGCGACACCCAAGAGAACAAATGTTCTTTTAAGTGTCGCTTCTAATGAATTTATTTACTTAAAACTTCACGAACTAGACGAGCAGCTTCACTTGGTGTTTTACCAACTCGAACACCGACTGCCTCAAGTGCTTCTTTCTTTGCAGCAGCTGTGCCACTTGAACCAGAAACAATTGCACCAGCGTGACCCATAGTTTTACCTTCAGGTGCGGTGAAGCCTGCAACATAACCAACTACTGGTTTTGTAACATTTGCCTTAATAAAAGCAGCAGCACGTTCTTCGGCATCGCCACCGATTTCGCCAATCATCACAATCACGTCGGTTTCAGGATCATTCTGGAATGCTTCCAAACAATCGATGTGAGTTGTTCCAATAATTGGATCGCCACCGATACCAACGCATGTTGAAAAACCAAGATCGCGAAGTTCAAACATCATTTGGTAGGTAAGAGTTCCTGATTTTGAAACTAAACCGATGCGACCTTTTTTGGTTATGTCACCTGGAATGATGCCTGCGTTGGATTGTTCAGGGCTAATTAGACCAGGACAGTTTGGGCCAACAATTCTGGTAGTTCCCTTGTTTTGTGCGTACTGGAAGAAGTTTGCAGTGTCATGTACTGGAATACCTTCGGTGATTACTACGCAAAGTGGAATTGCGGCATCAACAGCTTCGATCACTGCTGCTTTAGCAAACTTTGGTGGCACAAATACAACTGAAACATTTGCCCCAGTTGCCGCCATTGCTTCGCCAACAGAATTAAATACAGGAATTCCATCAACTTCTTGACCACCTTTGCCAGGTGTAACACCTGCAACAACATTGGTCCCAGAGGCGATCATGCGACGGGTGTGCTTAGTTCCTTCAGAACCAGTCATGCCTTGAACAACAATTTTGCTGTCTTCGTTTAAGAAAATAGACACGTCAATCCCCTACTTACCTGCAGCAAGTTGCGCGACTCGACGAGCTGCATCGTCCATAGTCTCTACTCGTTCAATAATTGTGATTCCTGATTCATCAAGGATGCGGCGGCCTTCGGCTGCGTTATTTCCATCGATTCGACAAACGATTGGCTTAGTTACTGGCTCGCCCTTTTGAGACAACATGCCGATTGCCTGCACGATTCCATTTGCAACTGCGTCACACGCAGTAATGCCACCGAATACGTTTACAAACACAGCTTTAACTTCAGGATCGCCAAGCACGATATCTAAACCGTTAGCCATAACTTGAGCGCTTGCGCCACCGCCGATGTCAAGGAAGTTTGCTGGCTTTACGCCACCAAATTCTTCGCCAGCGTATGCAACAACGTCAAGGGTGGACATAACTAGGCCAGCACCATTACCGATGATTCCAACTTCACCTTGAAGCTTCACATAATTCAAATCAAATTCTTTAGCCCGAAGTTCGATTGGATCGGTTGCTGAATTATCAACTAGTGCAAGGTGTGCCTCATGACGGAACTGTGCATTGTCATCAAGGGTTACCTTGCCATCAAGAGCAAGTACTTTGCCTTCTGGAGTTTTAGCAAGTGGATTAACTTCAACTAAAGTTGCGTCTTCTTTAAGTAAAACATTCCAAAGTTGTTGAAGGATTGAAATAACTTGGTCGCGAATTTCTGCTGGGAATTTTGCAGCATCTGCAATTTCGGCTGCCTTTGCAGGTGTGCAGCCTTCAATTGCATCAACTGAAATTTTTGCAAGTGCTTCTGGCTTAGTTGCTGCAACTTCTTCGATGTCCATGCCGCCTTCAACGCTTGCCATCGCTAGGAAAGTGCGGTTTGAGCGATCAAGTAAAAACGAAACGTAATATTCTTCAGCGATATCAGCAGCTGCAGTAACTAATACTTTGCGAACAATGTGACCTTTAATGTCTAGGCCAAGAATGTCTGATGCGCGATCAAATGCTTCTTGTGGTGATTGCGCTAACTTAACGCCACCAGCTTTTCCGCGACCACCAGTTTTAACTTGAGCTTTAACAACAACGGCTGATCCAATTTTTTCGGCAGCGTCCTTTGCTTCTTGCGGTGTTGTGCAAACAAAACCGGGAACAACCGGAACGCTGTGCGCTCCAAATAACTCTTTTGCTTGGTATTCGTATAAGTCCACGAGACGGCACTTTCTTTAACCAACGTCTGCGTTAAATTCACATCGTTGTGTTTGTCTAATAGACAAGATTAGGTCACGGGCAAAAATTGGTTTAACGCAGGTTCTCTATTACCCAGCTAGTCACAGTGGAAAGTGGTGTTCCAGGTGTGAAGATTATTTGAACGCCAGCTTCAATCAATTCAGGAATGTCATCAGTTGGGATAACACCACCGCCAAATACCTTTATGTCCTGACGGCCTTGTTCTTTGAGCAAGTTGATCACATCTGGGAACAAGGTTGGGTGGGCCCCCGATAGAACTGAGATGCCGATCCCAGCCACTTGCCCTGCAATGGCAGCATCCACTATTTGTTGTGGTGTTTGGTGCAACCCGGTGTATTGAACTTCAACGCCGGCATCTTCTAATGCACGAGCCACAACCTTGGCTCCACGATCATGACCATCTAAACCGGCTTTAGCCACCAAAACCTTAATTGGCTTGTTATTTTGGGATGGCTCTTTGCTCACGTCTATAAATATAGGCAATTACGAAACACAGTATTTATGGTGAGCCAAGTCACATAAATATAGGTATCGATTAACCCCTAGAACTAGGCAATTCTTGGCAAAAAAGCGAAATTTAAACATTAGTTATGTCACTTTTATCCCCGACATCACATTTTGGTTTCCAAAATAAGCATTTCTCGGGTAAAAAAGAATAGAGAAATAAGTAATTTTCAACCTTTAAGGCTTGGCGGGAGGCAACAAGTGAGCGATAACGCACGCGGTCGCCACCGTTCTGGTCGCCATAGCGCACCGAAAAAGAAGATTGTTAAACCAAATTCTGTGTCCGCACTAGCTGGCCTTGCTGGTGTCAGCTCAGTAATTGTCACCGGCGGTAGCGCTATCCCAACAATGAACGCAACCGTTGTTAAAAAGGCTGATGACACCACTACTTCCCTGCCTGTTATCAAGACTCCAGTCGTAGCAACAGCCTTTTCAAATCGTGCTGCTGCAGCTAGTCGTTCAGATAACCGCGACACTTTGGCTGAAGCAGAAGCTTCTGCCCAAGCTTCAACAGTGGCAGATCCAGGTACTGACCTAACTGCCGTCATCGACACCACTCCGACTTTAAAAAATACGGATGTTCGCGCAATCCAATCGATTGCAGCCTCTGCTGAGGATCTTGATCTTCTAGTCACTCAGGTGCAAGATGACGCTAATCAGCGAGCCCAACTTCTAGTCCAACAACAAGATTTAGCAAAAGCTGCCGCAGCTGAGGCTGAAGCAAAAGTTGCCGCAGCAATCAAAAAGGCAGAGGACCAGAAAAAAGCAATTATTCTTCAGCAACAGCGAATTCTTGCTGTTGGCAAAGTTATTGTTCCAGTTCAAGTTGGTTACCAATTAACTGCTCGCTTCGGTCAACTTGGTCGAATTTGGTCTGGTGGCGTTCACACAGGTCTTGATTTCGATGTTCCAATTGGAACGCCTGTTTATGCAGCAGCATCTGGAGTTGTTATCGAAGCAGGCTACGAAGGCTCATACGGTTACCGAATCGTGATTGAAAATGGTGATGGTTTCCAGACCACTTATAACCACATGTCCAAACTTTTCGTTGGACTAGGTGCCATTACCGCAGGAACAAATCTTGGTTTATCTGGTTCAACAGGTAACACAACTGGTCCCCACTTACACTTCGAAGTTCTCAAAGATGGCGAATTTGTTAATCCAGCTGGTTGGCTATGGGGAACCTCTGAATAGTTAGTTTCAAAACGAAACTATAACTTTTCTACAGGTGCATACCGAAGCAATAATCGCTTTTGTCCAGCACTCTTAAAGTCAATTGTTGCTTCGGCTTTTTCATTCTGCCCTTGAACAGAAATAACAGTTCCCATTCCAAATTTGTCATGCAAAACTCGATCGCCAACTTCTAAAACCATCACTGGTTCTTCACGCTTCTTTGGTCTTTGGAAATCACTTCCACTTAGACCAAGTGGTGAATACTCTTCACCTTGACGATCAACTAATTCACCAGGGATTTCGGCTAGGAAACGAGATTCAGGATTGAAGTTTGGTTGCCCCCAAGTTGAACGTGCTGCTGCTCTGGTTAAGTAAAGTCGCTGCATCGCACGTGTCATACCGACATAAGCCAATCGACGTTCTTCGGCTAATTCAGTTTCAGAACCAAGCGAGCGCTGGTGTGGGAATACGCCTTCTTCCATACCGGTTAAAAATACAACTGGAAATTCAAGACCTTTTGCGGTGTGCAAAGTCATCATGGTAACTACGCCACCATGAGCATCATCTTTTGGAATTTCATCGGAATCAGCAACAAGTGAGACACGCTCTAAGAAATCTGAAAGCCTTGCTTTTCGGTTGTCTTCACTTTCAGACTGGAATTGTTCTTCAAATTCACGTGCCACATTTTCAAGTTCAGCTAAATTCTCAATGCGAACTTCATCTTGCGGATCTTTACTATCAGCCAATTCTTTTAATAAACCTGAAGATTCAAGAACTGTGTGCACTATTTCACCTGGACCAGCGCCAGAATCATCCATGACGCGAAGCAGATTTAGCAAGGCACCAAAATCTTTAAGTGCGCCAGCTGATCTTGCCGCCAGGGTATTTATTTCACTAACTCGATCAATGGCTTCGCTAAAACTAATTTTTTCGCGGTTTGCAAAGTGTTCTACGGTTTCTTCAGCTTTGTCACCAATTCCTCGACGAGGAGTGTTGATAATTCGGCGCAGTGAAACATCATCGGCTGGATTAACAATCGTTCTCAAATAAGCCAGCGCATCACGGATTTCTTTGCGTTCATAGAACCTTGTTCCGCCAACGACTTTGTAAGGAATACCGCTTCTAATAAAGACTTCTTCAACACTTCTTGATTGATTATTTGTGCGATAGAAAACCGCGATGTCTTTGTAATTAAAGCCATGGTTGTCAATTAAGTCTCGCAGCTGTCGCACAATGAAATCGGCTTCATGATGTTCATCGGCTGCCGAATATATAACGATTTTCTCGCCAGCGCCTTCGGCAGTCCAAAGGTTCTTTTGCGGTCGGCCAGAATTTTTATCAATAACTGCATTTGCCGAAGAAAGAATGTTTTGAGTTGACCTGTAGTTTTGCTCAAGCACGACAGTTCTGGCATTTGAATAATCGCGCTCAAATTCCATGATGTTTCGAATGTTTGCTCCACGGAATGCATAAATACTTTGATCTGAGTCACCAACAACACAGAGTTCCGCAGGCTCAATTCCATCCTTGCCATCACCAACAAGTTCGCGAATCAATACATACTGCGCATGGTTTGTGTCTTGGTATTCATCAACTAAAACATGACGGAACCGACGATGATATTGCGTTGCTGCATCTGGGAAAGCCTGGAACAAAGCAACTGTGTGACCAATCAGGTCATCAAAATCAACCGCGCTGGCTCGCATTAATCGACGTTGATATTCGGTGTAAGCCTCGGCAACAGTTTGTTCCTGCGGGGTGACCGCTCTACTGATTGCCACATCTTCAGCTATTAATTCATTTTTTAAATTACTAACTTGAGAAAGTAAATATTTTGCTGAATACATCTTGGTATCAATTCCAAGATCTTTAGCCACCAATGTCATCAGTCGAACAGAATCTTGCATGTCATAAATACTGAAAGTTGGCTTTAGGCCAAGGCGCTTAGCTTCATTGCGCAATATGCGAACACAGGCAGAGTGGAATGTTGAAACCCACATTGATCTTGCTTGGGGTCCAACAATGTGAGCAACACGCTCTTTCATTTCATTGGCAGCTTTATTTGTAAAAGTTATAGCCAGAACTTCGCCAGGATGAACATTCCGCTGGGCTAACAAATATGCAATACGCCGTGTAAGCACACGTGTTTTACCTGAACCTGCGCCAGCCACCACAAGAAGTGGGCTACCGCTATGAGTTACGGCTTGGCGCTGCGGTTCATTTAAATCGTCTAATAGATGCGCCGGCACAGGTACGATTCTACGTTCGTGCAATGACACCCGTAGAGTTGAGTGCGTGACTGAAACTAATGCTGAAAACTTTGGGATTCCAGAAGGTGTCCAGCGCGCTCTAGTTGTTACTGCACACCCAGATGATGTTGATTTTGGATCAGGTGGAACTGTAGCCACACTGATAAACGCTGGTATTTCAGTGACTTATTGCATCTGCACCGATGGTGATGCTGGCGGATTTGATGACGCAACTGATCGAAGTGAAATTCCGGCAATTCGCCGAGCAGAACAGATAGCAGCTGGAAAAGTATTAGGTGTTACAGATATTCATTTCCTTGGTTACAAAGATGGCTATCTTGAACCATCTCATGATGTTCAACGTGACATTGTGCGCATAATGCGTAAAGTTAAGCCGCAACTGGTAATCACCCAAACACCAGAACGTAATTGGGAACGTTTACCAGCTACTCACCCAGATCACATGGCAGCTGGCGAAGCAACTACTCGCGCACTTTATCCGGCAGTGCGAAATCCTTATGCTTACCCAGAACTTCGCAAACAAGAAGGCCTTGAAGCTTGGACAGTCAGTTGGTTATTCCTGCAAGGTGCAAGTGAACCAAATCATTGGATTGATATCACTGAACATTTTGATTGCAAAGTTCAAGCAATCAGTGCTCATGAGAGCCAAGTAGGTCATATGGAAGATTTAGATGGCATGACTCGTGGCTGGGCAACAATGTGGGCTGAGCGTGCTGGATTACCTACAGGTCGCTTGGCAGAAGGATTCAAAAAAGTAAAACTGCCTGATTAAACAGGCAGTTTTACTTTTTAGATTTAGTTTTAGTTAAAACGCTTTGGCGAGAAAACTTCAGTTTGTTTATCAACTGGCTTACCCATAATTAGGTCAGCAATTAATTCAGAGCTTCCCTTGACCTGAGTAATTCCATACATACCGTGACCAGAAGAAACCCAAGCGTTGTCAAACTTAGGCAATTTACCGATTACTGGAATGCCATCGGCCGTCATCGGACGAGCGCCAGCCCAAGCAGCAGTGTGCTTGTTGTTTTTTGGATCCCAATCCTTGAAGTATCTAGTTCCAGAATTCTTTATTGCCTCAACACGAGCAGGATTAATCTTTCGATCAAGTCCGGCAAATTCCATAGTGCCA
>JACCDO010585975.1_pt1 | contig 17670 bp, 13 predicted proteins | sample 7446101 | NCBI WGS metagenome assembly JACCDO01 (sample SAMN15323440, study PRJNA562643) | freshwater metagenome | isolation source: river surface water | place: USA:Blue River Watershed | collected 2017-08-16 | reverse complement strand
TGTCTGCTACTGCCCCCCTTCCCAAGTTAGCTGGTAATTGTTCCAAACCAGCTGGTGGAGCTACAAAACCCGAACCTGAACCGCCGCTGCTAATATCCCTGCCAGGCAATGTTCTATTGACTTCACCAAGGTTATCAAACTTGGGCACTGCAACATTGTTGGTTCTGTATGACCAGTTGGGGTCAACTGATGAGGGGCTTGCGCCGGGGTTCATACCCTTCCACTGATATTGCATATCAGCACCAACACCTGTAGGGTTAGTACCACCGAAAGGACGATAGGCCATGGCCATGACAGAGTTACCACCAGATGTCTCGCTCATGCCTGGAATCAGGCCAGCGAGTATGTTACCAAGACCAGCACCACGCTGTCTGCGGCTACCCCTACGTGTTTTGCGGCGTCTGCCACCCTTGGCGGTATAGGTTGTTGCACCAAGAGGAGTTGCACCAGCAGGGGTTACTGCATTAGATCCAAGGTCGGCAGCAGGCATGGGGAATGAATCCTGCTTGCTGCAATTGGCAGCAGCATCCTGCCACATTATATTGTCAAATCCCTTCATTACATAGCCAGGGTATGCACCATAAGCGGAGCCACCAGCAGCACTTAATTCACCGGGAAGGCCTGGTGTATTTGTAGGGGAGCCGGCGCCAGTGGACCAACTAACAGGTGCCATACCACCACGTTGCCCCCCACTTAAATGCATGGCCTGCGAAATGGTGGCCTCAGCTGACTTTGTTGGAAGAGTGCGACCCATAGTGCGCTTCCATTCCTTTGCATATGAATTTGCAGCCGCTGATTTTGTTGTCTTCTTAGCCTTTACAGATGCAGCTAATTTCTTTGCATGTGCATCCATATGCTCAAATGCACGCCGTAGAGCAGGGATTGAGAGCACCCCCTTCTTTCCTTTTGTCTTACGTGTCTTAGCCATTACTACTATTAATGACGATTAAAACAGTCATGAATAGTTGTAAAATAAGTTCTTTATGGCAGTCTATTAGCAAGTGAACCAAAGGTTGACCTACGATTATTAAAACGCAAGCTGTTATTGATTGTAGTACCAATACCCGATGTACCCTTATTTGCAACGTTTGTTACAGTATTAACAGCTTTATTTGCCGCATTAGTTACAGCTGTTGTAACTGTGCTAGCTGCATTTCCAATTCCAGTTGTTATTTCGGATACTGAGGGCACATTAGGAATTGTAGGTACTGGTACGCCGGAGCCGAAATATGACAAGAGATACCCTAGAATGAAAAACAGTGCAACACCTATTACCAATGCCGGGGCAATGAATGATGATGTCTGCCATGTAGATAAGCGGTATTCATCCTTGAAAAGCTTGTAATGATGTACTGCACCAAGTACCAAAAGAATGATAGAAATCACTGTTAGAGTCATTGGTGCAAACTTAGGTATTACTGTAAATACTACTGCAGCAGCAAGCAGAATTATAAGCAGGGATGGTAAGAACAACTCCATTATCTATTGCATGTAAGCAATTAAATCTTATCAATCAAATCAACATGAGTCAACATGTGTTTACGACAGCAATAACGTTTGAGACCAAGATCATTGAGAGCAACCGCTTCAGGTGTAACCGGGAGGGATGTGGTATCAATATATAGAATACCCGAACTGGCCTCTCCTGAGCGCTGACGATACTCCTTAACCTTCTCTTGGTAATAACGCCACTTATCGGCAAGAACCTTTCCACATGTAAAACAACGAATGGGAATAATCATTTGGCTTACTCTACTTATTGCAGCAGCCTTAAGGTCAAATTTTTAGGTTTTTGAAGATGCGTTAAGTGTGTCAAATTACTATCCGGCGGTGGTCTAGAAACAATATGACCAGTGTACTTTTTTCCGGTGGCCTTAACTACCAGCGTAACAACCCTCTTAACACGGAGATTCGCCGTCTTACTAATGAGATAATCGGTCTCCGTGACCTTATCACTGACCTTAACAAGCGTCTTGATGAGGCCGGCACTCCTCCTCTTCCTGAGGAGGCCACTGTTGCCTACGCCAAGAAGCAGGCGGCTGATGCCGCTGCTCTGGCTGCATCAAGAAATACACTTAGTGGTACAGCTGCAGCATATGCAAGACGAGGATAATAGAATAACTATATCAATATAATTGATTGGATTAATCTATTAATTGCTGCGATGTCTAGTTATTTTACGACCACCTTTTGCTCGCCTACGAGTATTAGAAAAATTACGATACTCATTACGTAATGTATTTCTAAAAGTACGTGGGCGCTGCCTTTCAATTGTATTTAGATTAGAAATAAGTTGGGGATAAGGTTGCTGGTGGGATAATTTACCAACATTGGCTGGTGAATATCCGTAAATATTCCTATCGGTGGTGTAAAGATTGTGATTAGTAAGCCATTGTGCCGCTGCATAATTACCCATACGCATAGCTTTGTGTAATAATGTGGAACCAGTATTATTTCTTGGTTTATTTGTAAACATTGGCAATAAAATACTGTCATATCTCTCATTCATTTTGAACACGCCTTGTGTGTTTTTTATTAACCAGTCTGGATCTTCATTATTCAGTAAACCATTAGCGGCGAGAAACTCGGCAACAGGAGGGGTATCACTTACACTTAGTAATGCACGGGCAAAGCTCTTGCTAGGACGTGGTCCCATATTTTGTTGTGCTTTTAAGATATTGCGAATTGAACTGCCATAAATATTTTTAGATTCTGCCCCATGACCATGATTAAGCAGCCATGCAATGGCTTTAAGATTACCAGAACGTAACATTTGAGATAATGGGCTCTGTCCAGTATTATTTCGATAATCAGGAGTTATAATTGCTGCCAGACGCTCTTGATTTTCAGGGATCATCTCCTGGTCAATTAACATTGGAAAATTATTAAGGATTAGTTGTGTATCATCTGCTTGGAATAGTTCATTTGCTAAGAAGAAATTAAATAAGGTCTTGCCTTTAATTGCATCAAATCCAAGTCTAAATAGAGTTTTTCCATCATGAGTAACTTTAAAATTAGCACCAGCGCTTAGCAAAATTGTTAATAAATTCATCAATTGATTGCGATGCCCCCATTGTTTAATATTGCTGTCATTACTAAATAATTTAATCAAAGGGGTCTGTCCTGTCCTTACACTTGCTCTATTGACATCTGCACCTGCTGCTACTAAAGTTCTAATACTATCAATATCATATGAATCAATCATAAATTCAACAGGGGCATATGGGTCATCAATATTAAGCAAACTGGGATCTATTTCCAATAATCTATTAAGGTAATATTGAAATACATTATACAATTCTAATCCTGGATGAATCATTTTAATGTATTTCATTTTATTTAATACAACTATCAATAAATTTGTTCTAATTGTTTCTAGCGCTCTTAGTCCTACTATAGATATACCAGGTGTTTGTGTATTTGCTCCTTTTTCAAGCGCTAAATCAAATCGCAACTGTAACATACGATATAGATCATATAATGTCTGGCCTGACCAATCACTAATACGATATCTGATATTTGTGCCTGGCACAGTACCTTCACGGCGTATATCTCTTATTTGATTAAAGTCTTTCATTATTCCAACAATAGCTACATCATTTGTATTAGAAATCAATATATCAAGAATGGAGACTTTGCCTGAATAGTGTTCTTCCGTATTAGGTCCAATAAAATTAGGGTCAGCCCCTTTATTGAGGAGATAGGTAAAGAGCCTATGACCATATGAATCATATAAACTGGGTCTGAAACATAATTCAAATAAAGGGGTTTCACCTGTAGGGGCTGCTACATTTAGTTCGCATCCAGAATCAATAAGCAGTTTACCAATTAAATAACCTTGCTGACGTACAAAGTTCTCGTCATTTCTTGAAGTACGGGTATTATTCATCCGCATGATATTTGCAATTAATGGTTGTATTGTTTGGTCACCAAGTCTACCTGGCTGCTTAATATCTATATTACCAGTTAATAGTGCCTGAATTATTTTGGGGCTCTGATGATTAATACTTGCAATAAGGGGACTTGTTGGTGCATTATCCCAATTTATTAGCATAGTTGTAAAATTTGGATTTTCAGTTTCAATTAGTTTTATTAAATCAGATACAATTTCGTATCTAATAATTCTCTCAACTCTTTGTTCTAAAGGAAGATTAGCAGCCATCTATTTATTCTTTATTTTTCTAATTGTGGCTTCGCTAACATCTACGCCCTCTTGATGTTTTAGTCTAAATGCAACTTGCTTGATTGGTAAATTGGGGAATTTATTTAGCATATCTTCAATCACTTGTTTATCCTCATCACTTAATCCACGTTTTTTACCTTTAGGGGGCTCTGGTGTAATAATTCGTTCAAGACCGTCGGAGGTTTGAATAAGGGGTTGTGATGCTGGCGAATCCTCTGGTGCTGCATGATGTTTATCATGACAAGCTGCGCATAAAACCATTAGGTTACTGGCCTTGTTAGAGCCTCCCTCTGCTCGGGGTTTAATATGATGAACCTCAAGTGAGGCTGTAATAGGACAAGCACATAGTTCACACTGTTGCCGTGTAATGGCGGAGTTCCAGGCACTGATAGGCGCCTCTTCATCTGCTGCAACACCAAGGAGTTTGCGGCGAATCTGGTGAGCTTTATCCAAGAATGTTAATGGTACATCCATTGCTCTGGCGACCTCGAGGCCATATAGAGAGCTACCTTGACCCTCTGTGAGATTTCTATGGTAAACAAGTTTGCCAGTGTACGGGTCATATGCTACTTTTAGATGCCAGATCTTGAGATTAAGAGTGGCTGGGGGTGGGAGGGCTTTTGGTAGTTCATGAAGATGTGTTGCAAAAATATAGGTACATCCACGTTCAGCGAACCATTCAATACCTGCTGCAACTAAGGCAGTTGCACTAACTGACTCAGTGCCCGAGCACAGCTCGTCGCCCAGAACTATCGAGTGGCCATCAGCTTGACGCAAAATGTCCCGCATCTCGCTCATCTCAACTGCAAAGGAGCTCAGGCCAGCCCAAAGATTATCTTGATTGAGAATGCGGGTGAATAGAGACCTATAAGGTGATAATGAAAATGAGGTGGCAGGAACATAACAGCCGGCCTGTGCTAAATGTACTGCAATGCCCACGGATTTCATTAGTGAAGACTTACCAGAGGCATTCATGCCATAGACCAGCCAACCTGCAGCGGGTGCACCATAACCAAGAGCAACATCATGTGCTACATATTCTGTCTTTGTTAATAGTCCTTCAATAAGGGGATGACGAAGTCCTTCTGCCTTTAAGCCCCCACTGGGTAAATCAAGGATGTGGGGGCGGCACCAGTTTCTAGCTGCGGCCTCTGTTGCTAAACCGACGCTAATATCAATTGCGGTGATTTCCTCTTCCAAAGAAGACCATAAGGTTGCGGTGGCTTGGCAGAATCTATCGCATACTACAGGTAGGGCAAGGGCAAACTCTGTCTGGAGTTTATCACGAAGCCCCAAAATTTTAAAGTTCATGGAGTCAACCCATTTACTCTCAATATATCCACCACCTTTCTGTAAATGGATGCTAAACTCCTGTTGCTCTTTTGGCAAAGCCTTCAGTGGTTTACTTGCAGGGGTATCAAGAGCACCTTTAAGGACTGTTAGAGCAGTTTTTGTACCACGTAACTCATATGGTGTCTTCTCCTTCGGCTCATAACGAATACCATTCTCTGTTGCAGCAATACCTTTAAGAATAGAGAGATAATTCTCTAATTGTACTCGAGCGCTCTCGAGTGTGTTCTCGAGTGCGGCCAGGGCTGGATGATCGTCGGCTGGGAGCCAGGTCTGATTTTCTGAAGCGGCTGCAGCTTTTTCTAAATCGAACAAACTCTCGAGTGCATTCAAACAATCTTTAGCATTATTATATGGTTTATCTAATAGTCTTAGTACATCAATAGCACCATTATATGATGATTGTAATGCAAGAAGGTCAGCCGCTGTAATTGTAGCACACACCATCTTACGGTGAAGACGAGGCAAGTCATACATTTGTCTTAGACCCTTATAAATACCCTTAACTATTGTTTGGTCAAGAGCCGCCATATTATCAACCTCTTTGAGTCTGGCTTCAATGACGATGGGGTCAGCTGAAGGTGTTAGAAGGCGAGTACGAAGTGCACGTTTACTGAAGGGGGTTGTTGCAGTGTACTTGAAGAGATCAAGAACTCCACTGCCATCTGCAATAATCTGAAGTTGATTTAGTGCATGATTCCCTAACAGTAACATTGAGGTTGGTGACCAGGTCTTATTTTGTTGCAAAGACGTAAACGCACTGGGTTGATAATCCTCTACATGTCTTAAGAGAAAGCATAGCGCAAGCTCCATTAACTGTGAACTTAGATGGAGGTACTGTTTAACGGGTAAAAGAGATTTAGGAGCATATAGACGACGTAGATAGGCTTCACGTGCTTCAGGAATTTCGAATGTACCTTGTAATGCTGGGCGTACATGTAATGTATTTGCTGGATTAGAATAGTCCAACTGTTTACGCCAAAACATCTCATCGCCCGTGGTTGTGTAAACAACAAGCTCTCGTGGATTAAATACACTTAGGAAATGTAATAGCTCATCACTTGTGAATGCCGCTGATGTACCACGAAACTCCCCCTCAGTTGTATATGTAGAACCAGTACTCAAATCAAATGTTGCTGCTGCATATTGAGGAGCCTGTCCTGGACGGGTTTGTATCCATAGACCGATAATTATTGGTGCAGCGTCAGATGCAAGTGCCTCAATATGAGTAGCAGGTGTTAAGATTCTGGCAACCTTGCGCTCACTTACCTTACCTTGCGCATTCTTATATTGATTTACCACAATTACAGTCCAACCGGCTGCTGTAAGTTTACCAGCCCATTTGTGCAAAACGTAGTCTGGAAATCCTGCAAAAAGCCCATCAAGACCATTAGGGGCATCACCACGTTTAATAGTTAGTTGAATGCCGAGGAAATCAACAATTTCCTTCACATTCATCTCGCATGTACCATTCTCCCGCTGAATATCATAGAGCTCATAGAATGACCCAACCTGAATAAAAATAGCAACCTTACTACCATATTCTGCACTATACTTTTTGTAAAAATTAATGTAATCTTGGTACATTCTAACACTATTTTAACATTGTGTTCTAGCCTTAGGCGGTCTCCTCAGTTGTAGGAAAACTATTAGAAGCCATTGGCTCTGTAGGCATATCAGTCATACCATCAACAATATCTTTGACCAAATATGCATTCGTGCATAAAATTGCCTTACTTTCATTCAAACATAGACCCGACGCTGCACAATATGCACATCCAGCAGCCTTTTGACAATCCGTTGCATTTAGATCAGAGCATAAATCTGGCTGAGGAAGATTTGCAAATCCCTCTGCAGCAACTTGACTTGAGGTCCGATAGAGCAATAGTAATATAACAAGTCCTATTGCAGCTAGTATTATGAAATTTTTAGACATATTCTAATATATACTATAACATCTTTTTACTCACAATCAATGTGTCACTATACATTTGACGTAGCACTGATTCGGGCGCTTTACTTGTCGGCTTAATAAGTTTCTTTTCAATTAAGATTTTCTTAATTTGCTCTAAAGGTAAACTCTTAGCCTGTTTAATAGTATGGCGAGTTCGTTTTAGTTTATTGCTCAATGATTTTACAACTAACTTACGTGTTGATGGTGCCGGGCGCCCTCCCTTCTTCTTAGATACAATTACAGGCTGTGCTGCCTGCTTTTTCTTTAAAAGAACCTTGGTACGTTTATGAGCTTTGGGCTTCAATACAACTTTTATAGAACCGGCTGATTGCGTAGCAGAAGGAACTGGAGCAGCCACGGGCTTTGCACCATTAGTACTGAGTTCGGGACCAGGTGGCACATTTGTCTTATCACCACCTGCCTGCATCTTTTGCGTAGCAACAGGATTCATTGTCGCTCCAGTATCAGTCACTTTTAGAATCTGCACCAAACCCTTATCAGCAGGTACAGGAGCAGCTTGCGTATTAACACCGGTTACCTGCGCTCCACCTATCTTTCTTGTACGCCGACGACGACGACCACCGACTAATGGTGTAGAAGCCTCATCATCCACCATTGTTGGTGTTGTCGGAGCATTAACTTTGATAGTCTTGATATTAGAGTCTACCATATCTACTTAAACATTGATTATAATATAAAGTAAGGATCGCAAAAATTGACACCATGCAAAACCCTTTGTTAAAAGTAACAAGCCAACAAACTACAATGCTACCGTCATTTCGTCATGTTCTTTCGACCTATTTCAACCAAAATGATGGTCGGCAAATTATCAGTAACCAGATTGAATCATTCAATCAATTTATTGAGAAGGATATTCCAGAAATTATTCATAATGTAAATCCAATTATTGTCAAGGGTTCTCCTGATACACCACTTGCGGGTCCTCGCTCTGCCCTCGCCTCTGTTATTGGTCTTAGCACCACTGCAGCGAATGCTCTCCTTGGACCAAAGCAAGAGAATGCGGAGGACACTGAGGTTGTGCCTCCAACTACTGCATCCACCCCTTCAAAGACAAATAACAATGATTATGAAATTAAGCTGGAGTTTGAGCGTATTACCTTGCGAAAGCCAACAATCTTTGAGAACAATGGTGCTATTCAGCCTATGCTTCCTAATGATGCACGTCTGCGAAATCTAACTTATGCAGCGCCGCTCAATGTAGATGTTAAGATTACCACTACCTGTCATAATCAGACAACTGGTAATCAGGAGGTTCGCACACGTCTGTTCCCAAATGTACATCTCGGCAAGGTACCTGTAATGGTCGGCAGCAAGTTCTGCTTATTGAATGACCAGCCGCACATTCATCCTAGCCAAATTGGAGAGTGTCCAGAGGACCTTGGAGGTTACTTTATTATTCAGGGTGGCGAGCGTGCAATCATTAGCCAGGAGCGTATGTCTGAGAACCGACCCTTTGTCTTCCGTAATAACCGTAACACTCCCCGTGATATGGAGGTTGTGGAGATTAAGTGTATTGGCCCAGACAATGACCAGGTGCCTAAGAGCAACGCTGTTCGCATCGTCTATCATCCAAAGAATCCTCAGATTCTACTGCTCCGTGCAAATGTCCCTCGTGTTAAGACCGAGATTCCTCTGTTTATCCTATTCCGTGCACTAGGTGTTGAGGCAGACCATGATATCATTGACCTAATTCTTGGACCCGATGAGACTGAAACCACCTTTAATAGTGTTCTCGCAGAGAGCATTGAGGAGGCGGCAGAGGTTCGCACACAGGCGGATGCTTATGCATGGCTCAGCCATCATTTCATCACCTGGTCAGTGCGCAATCAGCGTAACGTAGCTATCAATGAGATTCTGGCCGAGGAGCTGTTCCCACATATTGGTGGTGCTGATAAGGATTATGAAAAGGCCTGCTTCCTGGGACACATGTGTCGCAAGGTATTGTGGGTCGCATGGAATCGTATTCCTAATGATGACCGTGATGCATATCCCAATAAGCGTGTGGATATTCCTGGTTTCCTGCTTGCAGACCTCTTTCGTAAGACATTTACGAGTCGTATGGTGAAGGATATCCGTGCCTCACTCGGCAAGGAGATTCACAGTGGATCCTGGCGTGCTAACAATAACTTTGAGGAGATTGTCAATATCAATAACATTCAGAAAATCATTAAGAGTACTATTATGGATGTTAATTTGAAGAGCAGCATGGCCACAGGTAACTTCGGTTCTCTGAAGGTGGGTGGTGCTGCTAAGATTGGTGTCAGTCAGGTGCTCAATCGCCTCAACTACATGTCGGCCATTTCACATTTGCGTCGTATTTCAACTCCAATTGAGAAAACTGGTAAATTGATTGCACCTCGTAAGCTGCATAACACACAGTGGGGCTATATCTGTCCTTGTGAGACTCCAGAAGGTGGTACTGTCGGTGTAGTGAAGAACTTCAGCTCGACCGCCTTCGTCAGCATCTTCAGCTCACCTGCAGTTGTCAAGGATTTCCTTGATACTATGGGGACACTTCGTGCTCTTCGTGATACTACAGTTAGTGACAAGCAGGCCGAGACCCGTGTCTTCCTGAACGGCGCCTGGATTGGTACACTTAAGGCGGCGGATGCAACTCGCACTGTGAATGCTCTTCGTGATGCTAAGCGTGCTGGTGTTATTCACCGTTACACTGGTATTGTCTGGAAGATGCAGTTCAAGGAACTCTGGATCACAACTGAGGCCGGTCGTGTAATTCGGCCTCTGTACTATGCCCCTACACTTAGAGAGATTGCCGCTGATAAGAGTGGTGAGCTGAAGGCACAGCTACAGGCAATCACTGAGTGGAACAAGATGCTTGAATGGGAGACCCCTTCAGGTAATCACTTGATTGAGTACATTGATGCAGGTGAGACTGAGGGGACCTTCATTGCTATGATGAGTGATGAATGTGTAGGGGCGGGGTCTACTCATACTCATGCAGAGATTCATCCTTCAACTGCTCTCGGGGCACTAGCCAGTAACATTCCTTTCCCTGACCATAATCAATCACCTCGTAACGCTTATCAGAGTTCTATGGGTAAACAGGCAATGGGCATGCATGCCCTGAATTTCCAGGAGCGCTTTGATGCCATGGCCCACGTCCTCTGCTACAATGAAGTACCGATGGTAAGTCCTTTCATGAGTCGTATCTATGGCGCACAGTCGCTGCCTGCAGGTGAGAATATTATTGTTGCCATTATGACCTATAATGGTTACAATCAGGAAGACAGTAATATGATGAATCGTGCTGCACTGGACCGTGGTCTCTTTCGCAGCATCTTCTACCGTACTTACAAAGACGAGGAGCGTAAGAATCAGTCTAGTGGTGAGGAAGAGCGCTTCTGTCGCCCTGACCCCACCTACACTAAGCAGATGAAGCACGCCAACTATGAGAAGGTGGGTGAAGATGGATTTGTGCCAGAGAACACTTACGTGGGACCTGATGATGTGCTTATCGGTAAGGTTGTACCTCTTCGTGTTCCTACTGGTACAGTTGTTCCCACGGGAGCTAAGCGCTATCGAGATGTCAGTCGTACACCTCGTAACAATGAGGTGGGGTATGTAGACAAAATCTACAAGAATAGAAACGGCGAAGGCTACTCATTTGTAAAGATTCGCACACGCCAAGACCGTGTACCTGAGATTGGTGATAAGTTCAGTTCTCGTCATGGTCAGAAAGGTACCATGGGTATGATTGTGAATCCTGAGGATATGCCTATTACTGCTGGTGGTATGGTACCTGACATGATTATCAACCCTCATTGTATTCCTAGTCGTATGACAATTGCACAGCTGATGGAGACACTACTCGGCAAGGCCTGCTGCATGGCGGGTGCGCTAGGCGACGGTACCCCTTTCAATACAGTTAGCGTGGATAGCATTGCCAAGATTCTGCGTGATGAATATGGCATGGAGCCTTATGGTAATGAGATTCTCTACAATGGGTTTACTGGACGTATGATGGAGACTGCTATCTTCATTGGGCCCTGCTACTATCAGCGTTTGCGTCACTGCTCTGCTGACAAGTTGCACAGCCGTGCCTCGGGTCCTCTTGTGATGTTGACACGTCAGCCTGCGGAGGGTCGTGCTCGTGATGGCGGTCTGCGATTTGGAGAGATGGAGCGTGACTGTGTTGCTGCACATGGTATCACGGAGTTCACGAAGGAGCGTTTCATGGAGTGCTCGGATGCCTTCCCTTGTCACGTCTGTCGTGACTGTGGACTAATTGCTGTGACGAATCCCGATGCGGGTATTTGGGAGTGTCGTGCCTGTGGAAATACCACGAACTTCTCGGCGGTACAGATCCCTTATGCAAGCAAGCTGCTAATTCAGGAGCTGGAGACGATGTGTATTGCACCCCGTATCATGACGCAGGGTAAGCTGATTACAGGTAATAAGAAGAGAGTGGAGATGGTGTCACTGCCGAGTACTAAGTGATGATTGAGGATTTCGTGATTTAGAAAAAATGATTAAATATGTTGCTAATTTTTATTGGTAACAAGCCATGTACACGTTGTGGACGAATAATTATAAGAGCTTCAAGCTCTTTGACCAGGCCAGTGATACTATTTTGGAGTTTCAAGGTGCTGAGAAGGCCGGCAAAGCACTTGTAGGAGATACTGTTACACTAACTGATAAAAAATGTATCTTAGTGAAGAGGACGCAACATCCAAAGTTAGCAGGTGTACTACAATTAAATAGTAAGACAATTTACGGTATGACAAGTAGGGGGGCGCCAATCTATCTGTTTACCCCATTTGACCGGCGCTATCCACCTATGAGAGTTGGTTGTAGTGAGAAGGATAGAAGCGTAAATAGAATTTGTTTGGTAGATTTTGATTCCTGGCCTGAGCGAGAGCTTCTTCCTCGGGCGAATCTTGATAGGATTCTTGGTGTTGCAGGAGATTTCGCTGCTGAAAAGGCGGCAATGGCTCATACAGCTAGCCCATATTGCAAAGCAAATGTTACAGGGCCGCAACAGAATCGGCGTGTAAAAAGTCCGAGTCGCATACATTTAGATGAAGGCTGGCACATCATTAATATTGACCCTGAGGGATGCCGTGACATTGATGATATTATCTGTATGAAGCGAAATCTGGGTAATACCTGGTCTATTGTTATTGGTATCTCTGATTTGACAGATTGGGTTATTGAGGATGATGCACTCGACCTTTATGCACGTAGGACATTGCAAACTATTTATGATAATGGCCGTGCAATAAAGCCAATGTTACCTGAAGCCTACTCCGAGTCTCTCTTCTCACTTGTACCAGGTTCACCACGGCAGATTATTGGTCTTATGTTGAATTATATCCCTGAAAATGATGTGGGTTATAGAATTACGGATATTACATTTGGTAAATACACTGTGGTAAATCAGCGCTCATACACTTATGATACTATTAGAGATGCCGACGACTTTCCTGTGGCTACCTTGGCTTCGTTTGTGGAGGAGCTTGCAGAGCGGCCCTTAACTGATACTCATGACTGGGTTGCTGAGCTTATGATCTTCTACAATCTACGGGCAGCTGAGTTGATTGCAGGGAAAGGTGGTGTTCTTCGTGTGCATTCAGGACCGAAGGCTGAACGTTTGCAAGGTCTGGACCCAATATTAGCAGAGCGTCTAGCCTCCTCGTCTGCGAAATATGATATACAGGGAATTCATTACGGATTTGGTTGGAAACCATATGTTCAGGTAACATCTCCTATTCGTCGTTATTGTGATATGTATAATCAGCGTATTCTCGTAAAGGTTTTGAATGAAAGTGAGGAGATGCCCCTCTCGAGAACTATGCTCGAGTACATGAACTGGGCTTCAAAGGCGGCCAAGCAGTTTGAGCGGGCAGCAACATTTATGGATTTACTCGAGCATGAATCTCGAGATAGGGCAATTGAGTGCATTGTTCTAGATACTAAAGATGATAAGACTAGACTATGGGTTCCATCATGGTCTACTATTATCAATGTTAAAGATTGTACTGCAACTATTGGCTCTACAGTAAAAGTTAAGTACTTCTATAATGCTGGGTTGGTGCACTGGAAAGAGCGAATGGTATTTAGCGTCTGCGACGAGTAGAGCGTCTACGTTTACCACCCATAATAGTACATCCAGACGGCTCACATCTCTTTTTTGAAACTGCGTTACCATTATGGTATTTTCTGTTTAATAGAGATGTCTTTTCTGTAGGTCTACCTTTAGACATAAGAATATGAGCCTGTTTAGATAATCTAGCATTATTCGCAATTTTACGAGATTTTATAGCCTGCATAGTTTTACCTTTAGCTTCAAATTCATTTGCTTGTGCTGAATAAAATGCAATATTTGCATTATATTTACTTATTGGATCCATACTATATCTAATTGTTATGGATTTAAAAATTCAGTATTATTCTAAGTATAGTTATGGATGAATATGTAGAACTTTTAGAATACCAACCGATAGAAAAAATTAGTGAAGTATGTTATGATGAATATTCTTTAGGAATGATTCAAGGACTTATTTTGGGTGTTTTAATTACTTTATGTTGTTGGACCTATTACAATAATCAGATACGCAGGTAAAGGGAGTCTGGGACAGCAATATCACGCACAAGTAATGGTTGGGCCGCAGAGAGTTTCTCAAGAAGCGTAACATCCGCCGTAAAGGTAGCAAGTGACGTTAGCTCCTCAACAATATTACTTAGCTTGAGCACAATCTTTGTAAGATTGCCCTCAAACAGCTCATAGCTTTCGCAAATCTCCTTAGTAGGGCGACCATTAAGCCAGTCATATGCTACATCTACCATTAGAGGATCAAGAGACCAGTATTTCGGGTCCTGGTTAGGTTCAACCTGTGGTGTCTCGCATTTCAAAAGCCCCATCATAATATCATCCAGTTTTTCATAGGCCCCTTGGAGGGAGGGGGTAGGAAGATGAGGAGGTGTATATTCGTCAGCGTCTTTTTCGGCAATGAAAGCAGCCAGAAGTGCGACAAGCTCCGTAGGTTCAAGCTCTTTAAAGACACCAGATAGGAGTAGCGCCGGCATAATAAGAGAATGCCCTTCATTAACCTCCGTGGCGAGAACACCTTTAGGGGTTAGTGTCTTTAGGTCATCTTCCAAATAACCGGTGAAACGGAGGTATTCCAGTTTAGGGGCGAGGAGTGAGATAGGGTCTGTCAACTCAGCCTGTTGTGCTTTGTAAATATTGCGAGTCTGTGTAATATTAGCACAAATTGCCTTGTATTTTGGCCAGGCCTCTTCTGCCTTCGCCCAGACGGGACCAAAGTGTTTATTTTTCCATTGATCCAAAGCACGTTGGTTTGTCTTACGCTCAGCATTCACGGTCTTCTTAATCCAAGCCTCTAAGTCATCCTTAATTGCCATTTCTGCAACCATAACAGGGGTGAACTTATTGTCCTCCATGAATTTCTTAAGAGTAGCCTCGGCTTTGGTCACTTCATCTTGCATCACCTTAATATTGTGTTGCTGCTGCTCATACCAGTAACTGTTCTCGAGTACATTGCGCCACATATCATTACCAGCATGGAATGTTTTGAGAATAAACTCGTAACTGAATGACATTTTGCTCTGAATCTGTGGCATCCCCGAGCAGAGGGTTGACTGCATCTCTTGAGGTTGGAGGGGTTCTCTGGCTGGCAAATAGATTACATGTCCTCGCACATCTTTTCCACGGCGACCAGCACGACCCGCCATCTGGATATATTCATCAGTATGGAGGCAGCGCAGGCCACCAGTGTCATGCTTCTTCAGGTCAGTGAACACAACTGTCCTGGTGGGCATATTAATACCAACAGCGAAGGTCTCGGTTGCAAAGAGAACCTTTACAAGTCCCTTGCTAAACAGAATCTCTACAATCTCTTTGAGGACAGGTAAGAGGCCACTATGATGGAATGCAACACCCTTTTCAAGAAGTGACTTAATAGCCCAGTACTGAGTAGTCTCTTGCAACCCCTTATGGTTGCGCAGATGATAGTCAATAATGTGCTTAACGGCAGCGGTATCACTGCTATCAATTAGGGAATCCTGAATGGCGGCGGCGTACTCTTCGCATTTAGCACGACTGAAGACAAAGAAGAGTGCAGGGAGCAGGTCTTTACGCTTGAGGGCAGCTACGCATTCATTAAGTTGGTGTACAAATGAATGAATGCGGAACTTATCAGTGGTTACAGGAACACCGTGAACCATCTCGGTACCATGACTAGAGGCGGCTGCTGCAGCCTTGGCCTGTGCAACCTCTTGCTTACGTCCAGAAGCCGCTTGCCTGCTGTCTTTCTCTTTGAGCCAGTCTTGGCGCTTGGCCTCGGTCCACTTTCTGTAACTGTTAGGGTCAAACACCTCATTGCCATTTGGGCCAGTTGCCATAATCTCGGTGAGGGCCAGTTCACCGTCTTGGAAACGGGCAGCGTAATGTGTGAGCGGCACAACACGGTGTGTGGTTGCAATAAGAGAGATGGGACGTTGCCTAACGGCACCAACCCATTTTGCGAAGAGGTCAGGTCTAGCAATAGTTGCTGAAAGTAGTACCAGTTTCACCTCGGGGGGCAGAAGAATCATAGTCTCCTCCCAGACCTGTCCACGTTCCTTATTGTTAATGTAGTGGCATTCATCAAAGACAACTGCATCAAGACCGTCGAGAGAGAGGGAAGCAGTGAGGCCCAAAGAGGCAGTGGCTGTACCCTGCTTGTAAAGCATGTTACGGAGAATCTCGGTTGTCATTACAATTACGTCGGCATCAGGGCAGAACTTAATGTCTCCTGTCATAATACCGACCTTAGCCTCGGGGAAGGCTACTTTTAGGTCATGGAACTTCTGATTTGATAGGGATTTGATAGGAGTTGTATAGAATACACGGCGACCTTTACGCAAGCTATGAGCAATCTGGTATTCACCTACAAGGGTTTTACCAGAGCCAGTTTTGGCGGTGACAAGAACATTCTCATCACGATCAATTGCAGCAATTGCCGCAATCTGGAAATGGTCCAGAGGATACGGGTAAACCGTGGCGGGTTCAGCGGGCATCTGAACGGGGTCAGTTGGCTTAATTACGGTTAGGTAGTCGGTCATTTGATTTTGGCTTACCATTAAGATGGGCTAAGCGGACAATCAGTTTTTTATTATACAAGGAAACCCATAACATTGTATTCAGTACCATTAATTTCAATTAGATGATTACCATCATCATCCATGTCAACATACATATTGATAGAAACGGCTGGATCAAATCCATTAGTAGGTCTATAACTACCAATGAAGACTCTCTCTTCTGGATCATATCTTAAATTTATATCTTGCATTTGAAAGAACTCTTCTGTATCACCTTGATTTGCATAATACCAAGCAATAACATCTGCAGAATAATCACCTCCATCGAGTTCATCATCATCATTATTATTATTATTATTATTATTATTATTATTAATATTCATATTATTATTGATATTGTTATAATTAATAGGTTTAATTAATTTAACCCTAAATTTAAATGTTGGGCGCTCTTCAGCTCCTCCACGACGTCTATTACGTCTTGTATTACGTCTATTACGTCTTGTATTACGTCTATTACGTCTGCTATTACGTCTATTTGTCTTTCTCTTTGCCATCCTACTATTATGGATGAAATTAGTATTATTAATTAGATAGTTATGGCCGTAGCAGTATTTAAGACAGGACCAGTAATTGGTGAAGCGGTTGCTACAGAGCATGACGATGGCATACGGCTAAAGGTACATTTTACTAAGCTACCTGTGGGTAAACATGGATTTCATATTCATACGGCCGGTGATTTGAGAGGTGAGGGTTGTCTTGGCGCATGTACGCATTGGTCAAAAGACAAAAATGTTGCTCATGGAGATTATGGTAAGGGACATACAGGGGATTTAGGTAATATTGAGCCAGGCAGGAATGGTGAATTTGCTAAAACCTATTTTATTAAGGGCGTTAATGTGGATGAGCTGTTTGGTAGAACATTAATAGTACATGCGGATGAAGATGATTTAGGACATGGTGGACATGATGATAGTAAAACAACTGGTCATTCTGGGGCAAGAATAGCCTGTGCTATTTTTGGTAGAGCTCAGGGATGTGAGCAGAAGGGCGGTGTTAGAGAGAGTATCAATAATAATAGACTTGGACTTGGTCT
>JACCDO010290159.1_pt1 | contig 17674 bp, 14 predicted proteins | sample 7446101 | NCBI WGS metagenome assembly JACCDO01 (sample SAMN15323440, study PRJNA562643) | freshwater metagenome | isolation source: river surface water | place: USA:Blue River Watershed | collected 2017-08-16 | reverse complement strand
TTTTAATCACTAAATTAAAATCTATTTTTATATAAATGAATATTATATATTGTCTATTTGGTTTTTGTACATTTGTTGGATTTATTTATTATTTTAATAAACATGAAAATAAGCATGATAAATTTATTACTGATAATAATTATGTATCAAAAATAGATATAATGAGTATTTATATTAATAATAAAATAGTAGATGATTATTATTTAACGATGTATATCAATTACATATTATCTAAATATATTGCAAATGATGAAATATTGGATAATTTTTATGATATAAAAACAAAAATAACAACAAATATAAATAGAACAATTGTTGTAGAATATAGTTTTAATAATAATAATTATAAAATAGCAATAAATAATTTAAACAATTTTAAAATAAATGATAATAAAATAATAGAACAAAAATTTGTAATTGGACAACTATCTAAAAATTATGTTAAAGATATAACAAACAAATTACGTATGTTTGCTGGACCAAACAATAATTTTTATAATGATTTAGAAGGAGTTTCAACTATTATTTCTGATTTATTATTTGATGAAAAATTAGATAAAGAAGATACGGTAATTGTATATGATTTTTATGGAAAAAAGTATATTTTTAATATAAGTGATAAATTTTCAATAATAAATTAATTAGTATTAAATGCCATAATAGAACCTGATAACAATAAAAATCCTAATCCAGTAAATATATATCTAATTATTATGTGAATTTCATCATAATTAAGTTTGTCTTTATTAACTTCTATATACAAATGATATATTTGCGATGACATTAGAATAATAGAATATATTAGCAAAGGTATAGATACATATTTATAATTATTATCAGTCATAGCGATAAAAAAAAGAATACATACAATAATTAATACATTAGCAAGTAGTCCATACGCATACAACATATTATTTGTATTTTTAAAATAACTTAATAAAATTTGAGTTATACTTAGAACTAGTAAAATAATAGATAGTATAATACTTGGTAAATTCATTGGATTAGGAATATCTGGAGTATTTCCAAAACTATTCCTAATTTTTTTATTTTTTTTACCAAATGATGAAGGTGTTTGTGTTTGTAATTCTTGTTTTGTTTTATATTTATTTATTATTAGTCCAAATAATATGCCTAATATAATAAATACTAAAACATATTTAAATATCTCTATAATTGTTGATTGTTTAAAAAAGAATTCTGGATTATCAGTTTTTTCGGTACTACTTTCAGTTGTAATGTTATACATTACCGAAGTAACTGCATCACTAATAATATGGGTTTGAGCAGAATTAATATCAAATTCTCCAGGAATTTCTGATTTTTTTACAAGAGATCCTTCTTCATTGTATTGTTCAATATTTGCAGGAGAACATTTAATCATTCCTTTATTATTTTGAAAATCTATTATTGATTTATCTACTTTTTGTTGAACTTTTTGTATAAATGTTGATATTTGTTCTTTTAAATATTGGTCTGAACTATTATCTGAACTTGTGGAAATTGTGGAAATTGTGGAAATTGTAGAATTTTGGTCTTGTATTATATCATTTCTAGTATCACTCGAAGAACTTGATTTTGTTAATTCTAGTTGATTTTTTAAAGCATCTAGTAATTCTCGAGATAATTTTTCATCATTTATTATATTTAAACATACAAGTTTTTCTGCCCCAATTGAAATATTATCTGGACTTGAATCTATACCAACTTCACAATTTTCTAAAGGTATATCACCAGCCCTGATAGATTTATAAGTAGTAGACGATTCACTACAGGGTCTATTATTAGATATAAGTATATCAGTAACCTGTTCAATAAATTGTTTTTCATTTAATTTACTTATACCAGTTCCCATATATATATATATAATATTTAATTTATAGAACATTTTATCTTATTTTTAAAATGCTTATACCAATTATTATAGAAATTACTGTCCCAGATACTATATATCTAATGATTGTATGCATTTCGCTAGTAATAGTTTGTTTATTCTTATATTCTGTATGAAAATTATAAGATTGCCACCCGATTAGAATAATAGAATATATAATTAATGGTATAAAAAAATATACACGCATATTATTATTTGTTTTAGATATAATTGCAAAAATTGTAATAAAAAAAGCAAATAATACATTCGCAAATAATCCATAAGTATAAATATTATTTCCATCTCTGGAAAATTTTAGACATACAATTTCAGTTATAATCAGAATTACAGAAACAATAGTTATGAATATTTCTATTTTATTTATTGGATTATCCATAATTTTTTTATTTTTTTTTTTACCAAATCCGGATTGACCACTTGGTTGACCACTAGTATTAGGTGAGTTTCCCTCTTCTCCTTTACGTTCATCAGGTTGTATTTTCTGTGTTTCTGTTTTTGTTTCTATATTTCCAGTAGGTTTTTGAAATATCTGTCCTTGTGTTTGATATTTATTTGCTAAAATTCCGGTTGTAGATATTATGCCTATTACAAAAATTAGTAGTAAAGCATATTTAGCAAGATCCGCAATTGATGATTGATCAATATATTTTTTAGCTGAAAAACTAGATTCTTGTGTAGAAGCTTGTGTAGTTTCAATTTCATTCGCAATATCAGTTAATGCACTTGTAACCGCATTCTCAACAAGCAATTTTTGAGCAGTATTAACATTAAATTCTCCAGGAATTTCTTTTCTACTTATTAGTATTCCTAGTTGATTATATTCTTCAATAATTGTAGGAGAACATTTAATAACTCCTGTTTTATTTTTAATATCGATTATTTGTTGATTTACTTTTTTTTGAACTTTTGTTATAAATGTTGATATATGTTTTTTTAAAGTTTGATCTACATTTTGTTCTCGTGTTGTATCGCTTTCATTTATATTTAGAGATAGTGGTGTAAACATAGAACTTGATTCTTCTACGCCTATATCATTTTTTGCAATAGATAATAAATCTTGCGTTACTTGTTCATTATTTTTGATGCTTACATCACATACTTGATTATCTCCAGAACTAGTCATATCCTGTGTTATATCCAGATTAACATTACAATTTTCTGTATTTATACCATCAATACTAGTTGTTTGAGCATTTATTGATGATTGATCACAAGTTTCACTATTAGATACAAGTACATCAGTAACTTGTTTAATAGTTTGTTTATCAACTAGTTTAGTTTTATTTATACTTATACCACCTCCCATTTATATATATAAATTATATTTTAATTATATAAAATATAATTAAAATATTGGTTATTAATTTGTGTTTATTTTGTAGCATTGTATTCACTTAATTCTTTAGCGTATCTTTCTTTATCAACTTTGGCTAAATCTCTGTAAACTTGTTTTTCTTCCTCTGGTAAAACTTTCCACATTTCTCCTAATTTTTTAGTAATTTCAGAAAATTGTAGACCATCTTTAATAGAATCTCTCATTTTGCTTGTAAAAATTAGGTAAGAACTGAGTGCTTTTGTAGGGGCATTTTTATCTCTCTTTTTATTCTTTTTATACATAGAAGTAGTGGGAACATGTTGGCAAACTACACTTCTTACTTCTTTTTCATTTAAGTTAAATTTAGAGATAAGAAGTGAAATAATATTATCGATATTGGAAGTATTAGTCTTAGATCCCTTTTTAACTACTTCTGCTGCAACTTCTCCGCCACCCTCTACTTTCTCACTTTCTTTCACTACTTTTTTTGGTTTTGGGTTTTTTACATCATCTTTTGCAGATTTAGAGACTTTCACTACTTCTTTAACTTCCTTGACTTCTTTAACTTCTTTAACTTCCTTTACATCATCTTTGACTTCACTAGTCTTTACTTTTTTTTTTAAAACTTTGGGTTTTTCAGAAACAGGAGCTTGAATACTAGAATCAGACATTATGTTAAATGCTATTATAATTTTATAGCGTAATTTATTTTTTTTTTTTAACGCGTGTTAAATGAAGAATACTGAAGATTTTTATACTGTGGTAATTTATTCCATTCTCCTACTTGACTATATGCACTATTTTGGTCTAGTATACCTGTATTGCTATTTTTATCAGATGTAATTCTAGGTACCCATTCATAAGAACCTAATTCATATGGACCTTGTCCTATAAAATTTGCACGTTCATTTGTATAAGCATGTAATTGATGACTGTTTGTATATTTAGATGAATCATCTTTAAATCCAAAATCTTGTAATCCATAACTTTCTGGGTATTTTAATTTACAATTACTTCCACAACTATCTTTTTTTGTATATATATCTTCTACAAATGTTCCAACACAATTTGGACCTCCTCCGATTGGTATAGTGTTATCGCATAATTCATATTTAAGTTTTTCATTAAATAAAAGATGTCCAATATTTCCTTGAATAGGAAAAGGACCTTCTTCTTCGACTAATGGTTCTGAAGCTCCTTTTGAGTGATTCCAATATTGATGTTCATTTGGTCCAGCTATTATATTCACATTCATTTTATTAATATAATAGATTTTTATTTTAAAAAATAATCAATCAATTTTAATACGACCATTTTTAGTCAATGTAATATTAAATCCTTTAAATTTGGTAGTTAAATCAAATTTTTTAGAAGGTATAGAAGAATTTGTTTGTTTTTGAGTAATTTTTTCTGGAATTTTTACAGGCATAGTTTGTTTTTGAGTTATTTTTTCTGGAATTTTTACAGGTATAGTTTGTTTTTGAGTTATTTTTACTGGTTGTTTTGTAGGTGTAGTTTGTTTTTGAATTATTTTTTTTGAAAAACTATATTTTTGGTCTTCTTTTTGTTTTTTTGGTTGATTTTTTGGTTGGTACTGATGTATACTATCACCAAATGATGATACGTAATCACCAGGTGGTGTTTGTTTTTGGTCCATATACATTGGTTTTGGTTGATAAATTGTGATTGGACCTCCTCCTCCAGTAACTAATTCTGGTTGAAATAATAATTCAGATGATCCAAAATTATTTTTAAATGGTCCTGAATTATTCATAGATGTTTCAATATTGCTATTTGATAGATATGTGTTTGAATCAATTGTCTGTGGAACTACTCCTAAAATAGGTTTTGTAAATGTTCCTACAGATGAATAATCATTTGTAATTGAATTAGTTGCGCCCCCTATTATTCCAATAGGACTATATAATTCATTTGTTCCGTAGTTTAAAGTAGTTCCTCCTGCATGAAACATTGGGATTGGTTCTTGATATGCTACATTATTTTTACCATAAGAACCAAATGAATTTCTAAAAATTGGTGTATTTAAATTGTTATTTGTATATAACATTGGTACATTATATGATGAATTTACATTAATTGGTAAATATGAATATATATATCCTTTTGCAGGAGCTAATATATTATCGACATATTCTTGTCCGTTGTAATTTCCAAAATTCATTCTTTCTTTTTTTTTAGATTTTTTATCTTTTCTTTTTCCTTTTCCTCCTTTTCCTTTTTTTCTAGATTTTTTAACACCATATCTAAATGGATATGTCATTGCTAAATTATCTCTTGGTCCATATGGTCTTGGTAAAGGAGCTCCTTGTTCAAATGGATTTGGAAATGTATCATATATATTAGATGGACCTCTAACATTGTTTGCTAATCCAAGTGTTGATGTTTGTTCTAAATTTTCTCCAAAATTCATTTTGTTATAACCAGTATCATTACAATATGTAGTAGTTCCATCATATATTGGTGCATCCATTTAATAAAAGACAAGATATTCTTTTTTTATTTAATATTTTTCTTTTTCTTTTTATTTATTATTTTTTTATATTCATTAATGATTTTATCTATATCTTTATTTTTATTAGAAAAATTATTGATTTCATCTAATTCTATATATAAATTATCAATAACATTAATTAATATGGTTAATATTTTTATATTTTCAATTGATATTAAATATTTAATAAAATTAACTACATCATCATAACTTAATGTATTTAGTTCCTCAATTATATCACAATATATATGGTCATCATCTTCATTATATTCATTAATTAATTCTATTAGATTATTGTAATATTCATTCATTTATTTATATATATACATATAAAAAAAAAAAATACACCAACTAAAATTTAATTAAATAACAAATGAATCATATAAAATTAAGTGAGGAATATTTAAAATTAAAAAATCAAGGAAATAATGTTGAAATAGATTCCAATTACAATTTAGTAGTGAATTCGAAATCTAGTAGTAACATTAATAATATAAAAAATAAAATAGATTACACTACATTACTTAAAAATAGTGTAAATAAACATTTATATGAAATATTGACAAAAAAAGGATTAAATATAATAGATTACACAATAAATAATAAAAATAATATAATACGTGAAGAAGAAGTAGTGTTTGATACATCAAGTGAAATATTAACAGATGAAGATAATATAGTGGAATCAGATAATGAATTAGATGAAGAGTCATCATCATCTGATTCTGTTATATCAGAAATTGAAGAAGATGATGAATTTAGTGAATAAATTTTTAAATACACTATTTAAATTATATTTATTATAATAAAATGTATAATTTAGATGATTTTTATATGAATAATGAAGCAAAATACAGTATAAGTAGACCATATGAATCTAAACAGATTTGTGATTATATAAATAGTACATCTAATAATACTATAATAATAGATGGAACAGCTGGAGTAGGCGGAGATACTGCTAATTTTTCTAAAAAATTTAAAAAAGTCTATTCATTTGAATTAAATTATGATACTTTTACACTACTGCAAAAAAATATTCAAAAATTCAATATAATAAATGTTGAATTATATAATGATGATTTTATTAACTTATTTTATAACTATAATGAATTATTAGAATTAACACCAATTATATATATTGACCCACAATGGGGAGGACATTCTTATAAATATAAATCAAGCATTAAACTATCAATTTCAAATAAATCAATTGAAGATATTATTGATATAAAAAATAATATAAATAAAGATATTATTATTTATATGAAATGTCCATTTAATACAGATACGTTCAATTATAGTGACCATATTATAGATAAACATATAATATATAATAAATTAAATTGTAAGGTATTTCAAATACTAAAAATCATTTAAATATGCAAAAAGATGAGAAGTTATGAAAAAAAAGACCCTAATTCAGGAATCGTTAGACAGACATAAATAAGTAGAATAATGTCTAAATACATTGTTTTTTGCTGGACTAAGTATGAGGGTGATTGGCAACATTCATCAATTGGAAGCGCAAATACATTGCAAGAAGTAGTTGATTGTATTAATAAGCAAAAAAAGGGTGTTTTTGCAGTAGTTGATGAAGATGGATTGAATAGTAAGTGTAAAAGTTTGTCTGAAAAATATAATTATCTTAACCAAAATATTTTGATGGTGGATAACTGCAATGGACCAGATGAAGACATTGAATCTGATAGTTATAGATGCGGAAAAGATAATTACATTGAAGGTATCAAGCATGTTTTAATTGCTGCTGGAACTGCTAAGCATTGCGTGCACTATTTAAAAAAGATGATTAAAAATGGAGGAAATCCAGTTGAAGATGATTATCAATAGTAAAAAAGAGAGAGAGAGTACAAATTAAAATATAAAATAAAAAAAAAATAAAGAATTAAATATGTTAATCATATTTATTCTTGTTTTTTTAAATTATTATTTGATTTTCTTTAAGTTCGATAAAATCAATAGTATTGTAGTTTTTTATTATTTCATTAATTTGAGTATATATTTGGCTTATGTTTACAACTATTATATCTTCATATTTCAAATCAAATTTATTATTTAATATATCATTTTGAATTTTTGTTTTACTTACAAAATTTAATTTATATAAATCATCATAGTTTTTCTTCTTTTTACAGGATTCTCCAATTGTTTTATATATTTTTTTATATTTTTTATACTGATAATTATCTATAGCATTATGTCCCTTTTCAATATAATGTATCAAATCTTCTAATTTTATATTTCCATATTTATTAGGTCTAATATCAGATAAGTTAATTCCTAATATAAATGCTAAACGTCTAACTTCTCTAGTAGTATTATTAACATTATCATTTACAGCTGACTCAGCAATCAATGGAGTTTTTAGTATCTGCGATATTTTAACTCCAAATATTGGTACTTTTAATTTAACAGTTTCGTCAAATTTTCCTTCATGTTTTATTTCACTCTTTAATATATATCCACTATCATATGTTTCATTTAATTGATAAGAATCTCCCATATAATCTAGTAGATTTTTCATAGTTATTTCGATTGAATATTTATCGATGATTTCTTTATATTTTTTATTTCTTTCACATATGCAATTTTTTAATTTACATTTTCTGCAATTTTTATCTTTGATTTCAAAATTTATGTTTTTTGATAAATATAATGCATATTCCTCGATTATATTTAAATAGTCATATAATTTATATTTAATTAAATTATCTACTTTTAATATTGGATTATAATTTTTTTGTTTCATAAATAATAATAAATCTTTATTTTTTTCAATTAGTTTGATGAATATATGGCAATTTACATTCATGTCTTCAAATAAATCATATTTATCAATTGTGTTTGTTTTTTTATTAAAATAGTAGTTATATGAAACATTTTTAATAATACTTGTTTCTTTATTTTTTGACATATAAGAAGATTCTTCCTTAATATTTTCAATTCTATAATATGTTTTATATGGATTTATATTGTATATATTGTAATTTTCCAATATTTGAGGATTTTCCATAATTTCATTGAGTTGTTCTGGTATTTTAATTAGTCCAGTTGTATAAAATGAATTAACATTATCTATATTTATTTTATTTGTATTTTCATATTCTGAAATTAGTTTAGATAATTGTTTAGTTGTTTCGTATTCATCTAATTCTCTGTATAATCTTAATTTATTTAAATTAAATTCTTCGTTTAATTTTTTATTATCAGTTTTTTTATTGTTTGCTAAAATATCATATTTTAAAGATTTTAGTTTTTGTAGTATATAATTTCTCTTAATATTTGATAATGTAATATAACTTTTATTTTCATATTCTTCATATTCTTCATAATCAATTAATTTATGTTCTTTGCAATATTCAATTTCTTTATTCAATACATATTCATTTATAAAATCTGTTGGTACATCAAATTCTTCAATTGATATATTAACAATAAAAGATTTTAATTTATTATAAACTTTATTTCTTTCTATTTTTAATTGATTAATTATAGCATTTTCACCTTTTATATCTTCATTCTTTTTAAATATTCTTATATTTTGTTTTGCATTTAATTTAAGATTTTCCCATTCTTTTAATATATTTTTTGTGTATTCATTTTCTATAGATATTTCTGGAATCCAATCAAATACTGATATATCTTCTTTATTTTTTCTAAATTTTCCATGAACTTCTCTAGTTAATACTCCATCTTGCACTCTTTTCCCAATTTCAAAACTATCATTTCCGTTAAATAGTAAAATATTATCTTCCTCTTCTTCAAATGATTTTATTCTTACTCCTAATCCATTTTTCATAATAATTTCTTTAACTCTATCATTGTCGAAAATTTTGTATTTATTTTCAATGTTTTCATATCTGTAATTTTTAATTCTATCTTTATTTATACCAATTCTAAATTTATATAATTTATAATACTCAACATCTGAAAAATATAAATCTACATAATATTTTGATACACTGTTATCTGCATATAATACGTCTGCCGGATCTTCAATTATATATGGGTATTGTTCTGGTGTTAGATACATCATTTTTGAACTAAACCATGAAGACAAAATATATGTATTATTATAGTATTTTAATTGTTCTTCCTGGCACTTATAAAATACTGGTTTCCCATTTTTAAATGTATATGGAATTGGGTAATTATTATTTTCATCGTATTTAATTATTCTATATATACCATCAACCATAGAGATTTTTGTGTAAGAATGTTTAATACTTATATTATATTGATATTGGAATTTTTTAACCAAATTATCTTCTGTTTCTTCAAATTTTATAAAATATGATAATGTTTTAATTATTTCTACTGGATTTTTATTAGAGATATCATACTTTAAATTAGATATAAACCAATCCTTTAATAATTCATGTTTATCAAATAATGTTATATCAAACCATATGAAATTTGTATATACATTTCCTATTTGAATTGAATTATCTGAGATATTATAATAAACTCCTTTCTTTATTAAATCATAACTTATTTTATTTTTATAAACTTTATTTACTTTAATTTTTTCTAAATTATAAATTATTTTTTCTTTCTTTTTATCTACTTTTCTTAAATTATATTGAATTCTTAGTTCTTCTGGAATTTCTGCATTATTTTCTGCCATTCTACTTAAAATTACCCCAATTTCATCTACCTTCTCAGTCTTTATATAATTTTGTAATTGATTAGTTTTAAATTTTTTACATTCATTATATAAATCAGTTATATTATCAAATACCTCTAAATTTATATCAAATACTTTAATGTTATTATAGTGTCCTTGTATAGTAATTATTTTTCTATAAAATTCGAATTTATTATTGATATATTTAATAACAATATCTTTTACACCTAATTTATTTAAAATTATATTACCCACATATTCATTAATCAAGTTATAGTAATTGGTTTCTATTTTAAATAAAAATTCTTTATATTTATAATCATTTATTCTCTTGAATTTTTTTATTTTTAATTCTAATACTACTTTATTAATCAATTCTAATGCATCAATAAATTCTTTTTCATCAAATGTATATATAGTATTATTTATGTATTCTAAGTTTAGAGTATTATATTTTGAGAATAAGTTATAATCTGAATTATCATTAATCATTAAATCATCGAATATACAATTCTTTTTATAATTATTTTTAGATAATTTATTTTTAAATATTTCAATATTATTAAAAGTATATTCATAATTATTTACCATATTATTATTTATTTTTACGAATATATCTTCAATATTTTTATCCTTTGAAAAATTCCATAAATCTAAATCAAATTTTTCAGTTTTACCAGGATAATCAAAAAAATCAATGAAATTTAATAGTTTATTAATATATTTATCAGTTAAGTAATACTCCGGTACTTTATATTTTAATAATTTTTGAATTTTTATATCATCTTCTACTTTATGTTCCTCTAAATTATTTCTAATAAATTCTAATTTTGAAATTTTATCTGTGCTATCGCCTAGAAAATATGTGATTGATTTAATTTTTTCAATAGTTCTTTCTAAATAATGTCTGTAATGAGTACTATTTGCAAATTCGCGAATGTTATTATATAATTTATCTCTATGCATATATAAATATTGGTTAAAATCATTTGTTAGAATATATGATTGGTCTTGGTAATCGATAATCCAAGAATAACATACATCTCCTTCATATAAATTATCATCATTTAAATTAATAGAACATTTTATTTTAAATTCATCCAAATCTTGATTACTTGGTTTTAACTCATTTTTAAGTGTAAATAGATAATTAACATCATTTATTTTAATTCTAATGTATTTTGTAATAACATTAGTGTCTTCTATATCAAAATGTTCAATATATTTATTTTTATATTTATAAAATATTCTTTTATTTGTATCATCTCCGGTATCGTCATTTAATAATTGATAATAATATATATAATCATTTACTATTGCATCAATAAAATTATCTTGGTCTAGTATTCTGTTAAATGCAAATATTTGTCCAACTTTTACATTTTTTACTACATCTTCTAAGTTATTATATTTTTTAATACTGTTGAATATTGGATTGATTATATCAAAAGGTATTACATATTCATAATCATTTTCAGTTAAATTCTCGATATTTATTTTATTATCTACTAATTTGTAATTAATTTGTCTTATAGTATGTGGACTATCTGAAACATCTTTATATTTTTTTCTTAAGATATATTTGGTTACAGTTGTTTGTGTTTTTCCATCATCAATTACTACATCTTCATCTTGTAGAATATTAATTACTTTATAATGTCTATCATCAATTTTTATATTTTTGATATTTTTTATAAAATCATTTACATGTTTATTAAAATCTTTTTTATCTCCGTTGTATTTACCAATAGTTTTATTATACGTATCAATGTTATTTTTACTTTTTTCTAAATTATATAGTAATTTTTCATATAAGTCATATCTAATATAGACTATATCATTTAATTTTATTTCATCATTTTGTAGTCCATATGATATGTCTTTTATATATTGTTTTATTTTATCAGAATATGTAAATTTATATATTTTTATACAATTAGAATATAGCTGACTTATATATTCTTTGTAATAAGATGATGAATTATCAACATTTATTTTATTGTATTTGATTTCATATTTAGTTTGTTTTTTCTGTTTTAAAATTTCATTATCATAAATCAATTTAAGTAGGGCTTTCTCTTTTCCTTCTTGTTTAATTTCTTTTTTAATTTCTTCTTCTTCTTCAATTTCATATTTTTCTACTAATTCTTCCCATGATAAAGTATCCATATCATGTATAAAATAAAATCCATATTCATTTGTTGTACTTATGCATTTTTTCAATACAGTTTTTAATAAATAAACTTGTTTTGTATTAAATTTTTTGGTTGGTTTATTTTTCATAAAATGTTCGTATAATTCTTTGAATGTTTTATATTTATCATTATTTAAAGTATTTAAAATAAAACTTTCAGAACTTTCTTTGTTGTTGACAACTAAATTAATAATTTTAGCATATTGTGTTTTGTGATCTGGTAATTCTCTATATAATAATTCATTTCCATCAATTTTAAAATTTAATTTACTTAATTCTGGATAATAATCAGAATTTTTATTAGAAACTTTTTCAAACATTTGTATTAAATTTTCTAGTATTTTTTCACTTTGGGCTTTTAGATTTATAGATTCTTGTGGTTTTTTTACTGTAGTTATTTGGACTGAACTACTAATAAAAGTCATGTAATTATCAATTGTAATTAAATCTTTAATTTGATTATAGTAAGTATTATCAATTTCATTTATTAATTTTTTAACAAATGTAAATATAATTTGGTTGTCATCATCATATTCATCATAATTTATATTTATAAATTTATTAAATAATCTTTTTAATTTAGTTTCATATAATTCAAAATCAATATTGTTTAAAATTAAATAATCAACCATGATAGTATATATTTTTGATTTTAATTGAATAAATTTATCAACAGTGTCGTGATTATTATATAGTATGTGTTCTTTTAAACTATCTAATGTTTTTGATGATAAATTATCAACATAATTTATATATTTTTTAATAATGTCATATAATTTAAATTCATCAATTACATCAAGTGTATTATTAACTAATGACGTAATATTTGAGTTATAATCATTATCTTTTACTGCAATATTTTCGATAATTTCCTTTAATATTTCTTTTAATCTAATGTTATCTTTATTTCTAATAAAATTAATTGCTTGTAATAATTTATTATGAGTGTTTACATTTAAATTATGTCTTTTTAATCTATTTTTTAATGTTTCATCTTCCTCTTCCTCTTCTTCTTCTTCAGAACTAGTTGACTTATATTCAATAAATTCTGATTCGGAATCTTCTTCTTCTTTGTTTATATCAGAGTATTCTTCATCGTATTCATCGTCTGACATTATTTACTAGTATATGTGAAAATAAATTTAGTGTATATTTTTTATGATAAATTTAGTTTCAGTATAAATATCTTTCATATATTTAAATGAATGATATTAATATTTTATTTTATTATGAATTGTCTGATGCTATAAAAACTAGGAGTATTAATTGGGTAAATTTATTTATTTCTAAAGAACCATATTCATATCATGATTATAACCGAGCATTAATGGATGCATGCGAATATGGAAATATAGAAATTATAAAATTATTATTACGAAATGGAGCAAATAATTTTAATGCTGGAGTATTAGGTGCATGTAAAGGAGGACATTTAGATATAGTAAAACTAATGATAAATTTTGGAGCAAAATCATATAAAGAAGGATTAGAATATGCATGTAAATCTGGGTCTATTGATATAATTAATTTTTTAATAAAACATATAAAAAATTGGAACATTAGAGATTGGAATGATGGATTAAAGGGAGCATGCGAAGGAAATCAAATAGATTTAGTGAATCTTATGATAGAAAATGGAGCAAATAATTGGAATTGGGCTTTAAGAGGAGCATGCTTGGGAGGTTCTCTTGAAATAATAGATTTATTAATTAAGCGCGGAGCTGATGATTGGAATTGGGGATTATTGTTTGCATGTAAAGGAGGAAATTTAGATATAGTAAAATTAATGATAGAAAGGGGAGCAACATGGGTTGATGCAGGGTTAGAAAATGCATGTGCAGGAAATGGACAAAATAAACTAGAATTAGTTGAATATTTAATAGATTGTGGGGCAACTTATTTTAATTATGGATTTTTAGGCGCATGTGAAGGAGAAGATATAGAACTTGCTAAATTGATGATAGAAAATGGTGCTAAAAATTTTAAACATGGTTTAGATATTGCATGTAAAACAGGAAATTTAGAATTAATTGAATTTATTGTAAATAAAATGGAAGAACATCAACTTACTATTCCAAATACATTAAATGTTCGTTATAAAATAAATGAAAAACAAACAAAATCAGTAAAATATATTTAGTATGATTTTATTAAATAATTTATTGTAAATCTATAAATGTATAAAAATTTATAGATTTATAAGAATATAATACTACTAATATAGATAATAAAATGTCAATATCAAAATTTATAAACTATTTACTAACAAATATGAACCATCGTATGAACTTATTAGAGATATATCTAAATATGCAATTAAAAAAATATTAAAACCTCAAAGACTTATAGAAGATAATGAAAATTATAAAACAACAAATGGATATCATTTATATAATGAATCTCAATGTACCATATAATTCTAAATTAGCAATTGATATTGCTAATATTTTTAATTGTGATGAATGGTATATATTATTTTTTAAAAATCATGGATATTGCACAAAATTAAATAAAAAAAATAGGTCAAAAATTTGTTCATGAATTTATGTGTGATATAAATTATGATAGTTCATAAAATGAATAATGAATTAATTGAATTAATGAAAAATAAATTAGAATTACTATAATTATTATATTTATTATTATTATAAATGGATCCGGGTGATAAATTCGATAGTTATAAATGGGATTTTCCTGAACATAATTTAACAACAGTATATATAGAGGGATATCCGTATAAAGTAAATCATGATAATAGCATTAATCGTGCAAATAAATTACATAGAATACGAAAATTTATAGATAATATATGTTTAAATATAATATCAGACGATATTAATATAAAAGATGATGATTTTGGTAATGGATTAATAGTATTTTTAGATACTCATTTAGAATTTAATAGAAATAAAGATGATTGTATATATGAATTAGATATGTTTACAAAAAGATTAAATAAATACAATAATATATCATCTAGATATTTAATAAGTGAAATTCCACATAGTGTTTCTACTGATTTGATTGGTATAAATAAACCAAAAATGAGATATATAGACAATAATACAAAAAGCATTGGAAGAGATAAAAAAATGAGAGCAAAGTATAGAGATATTTTTATAAAAGATAAGTTAACAGATAGTGAAATAATAGACCTTATAATTCATGAAATATCACATACAGGAGCATGTCATTTTACATGGGTTGATGATAATCATAAAAAAGATTTTAAAAAATTTGAAGACTTTTTAAAACAATATATTTAAGAACTATTATATCAATTACAAAATCAAGAGGAGTTTAATAAAAATATTATTTTTTTATTAAAAATAATATTTTATTATTTAAATGAGCTACAATTCTCCTACACCAATTGCTCCAACTATACCAGCATCAACTAATTTTGATACAACATATGTTAGATTTTTAGAAGTTGGAAAATTAACTGACGGTATAGTAAATATTGAAGCAGGTACAATAAGTAATTTAGTAGACCCAGTCAATAATACAGATGCGTCAAATAAACAGTATGTAGATTACGCAGTTTCAGTTGGACCACAGGGATTATCAAATACATGGAAAGTTGCAGTAGTTGCAACATCTGTGTCAAATGTTGACATAGCAAGTGCACCTGTTTCAATTGATGGAGTTACATTAGCCACGAATGATAGAATACTTTTAAAAAATCAAATAGATACAACTGAAAATGGAATTTATACGTATAATGGTGCTGGAAATGCCCTAGTTAGAAGTTCTGATGCTGCAGCAAGTGTTCAAGCATCTGGGATAGCAATCTATACAATTGCAGGAACAACAAATATTGGTAAATTTTATTATTGCGATACTGTTAATGGGTCTCCTCCATACACTGTAAATTTTGGTAACAATTTAACATTTGATGAATTTGGAGTTACTACTCCAGGTGGGTCAAATACTCAAATACAATACAACAATAATGGTGTTCTTGGAGCAAATTCTTCATTAACATTCGATGGAACATCATTAAATGTTATTCCATCTAAGTATATTAAAACAAATACAATAAATTCAAGTAATACAAGTGTGTCTGCAAATTTATTTACAAATCATGCAGGATCTACAAATATTGGATCAACTATTGGGACATCATCGTTTGATTCTTATGCATCTGCTGGAAATATAAAATTAGAGGCAAGCACTATATCTAGCGTAGGTAATATAAAACTGACAGGAACAAATTCATCTACGCTTGGAGTTAATCCAAGTCATATATATTTACAAGCTGGCAATGCCGGAATATCATCTTTGAATGGGTCATCTATATATTTAACTCCAGGATTTGGAAGTGGGGGGTCAAGCGATGGGTCCGTAATTGTTCAAGGTTCTTCAAACTCTACCTCTGTTAGTTCTGGATCACTCGTAGCATATGGAGGAGTAGGTGTTGCACTAGATTTAAGAGTAGGAAATACAATATATTCTAATAATTCAATTATTACTTCAGAAACAATTAGTTCTTTATATACAACTAATGCAGTAATAGTATCTGGAACTAATATATCTTCAAATATATCTAATGCAATCATAACAAGAGAAACTGTATCAAATTCATTAATTAATTCTGGAACAATTGCGAGTGGAATAATTACTACCGGAATAATTACTTCTGGAACTATTCCATCATTTACATCAACAAATGGAACAATTACAAATGCTTTAATTAGTTCTGGAACAATAACATCTTTAAATGCTGGATTTAGTGCTGCTACTATACCTAATATACTAATTACGTCTGGTTCTATAACATCATTTACATCTACAAATGGGACAATAACAAATGCTCTCGTTAGTTCTGGAACAATAACATCATTAAATGCTGGATTCAATGCAGCAACAATTCCTAGTGCTCTAATTACGTCTGGTTCTATAACATCATTTACTTCTACTACTGGAACAATTGGTACTGGACTAATTACCTCAGGGACATTTCCCTCATTCACATCCACAAATGCTCTCATTAGTTCTGGAACAATAACATCGTTAAATGCTGGATTCAATGCAGCAACAATTCCTAGTGCTCTAATTACGTCTGGTTCTATAACATCATTTACTTCTACTACTGGAACAATTGGTAC
>JACCDO010358689.1_pt1 | contig 17675 bp, 22 predicted proteins | sample 7446101 | NCBI WGS metagenome assembly JACCDO01 (sample SAMN15323440, study PRJNA562643) | freshwater metagenome | isolation source: river surface water | place: USA:Blue River Watershed | collected 2017-08-16 | reverse complement strand
TTAGGGTATTTTAGGGTATTTTAGGGTATTTTAGGGTATTTTAGGGTATTTTAGGGTATTTTAGGGTATTTTAGGGTATTTTAGGGTATTTTAGGGTATTTTAGGGTATTTTATTATTATATTTGACATTCTAGAAGTTTAACATATTTCGCGTAGCTAGATTTGTTATGATTCTAGATACTGAAATAGCTTAAAAAACATAAAACAACTAAACTAAGTTTACATCACCATTCGACACATGACATCAACAAAATATGTAATTCTAGTTACCATTTTTATCCTTTTTATTACCGTTCAGTCCTAGTTGGGGTCTTATATCGACCACATGAATCGATTTTTCATTAGGAATTTGATACTATATTCCTGAGGATTTACAAAAGACAATACTAGACAAGATAAAAACTAAGTAATTTTGAATATTGTAATGGATGCATTGTGCTGTTTTTTGGTAACACTTTTTTAGAAAAAAAGTGTTTTTTGGTAACGCTTTTTCCTAAAAAAGTGTAAAAAAGTGTAAAAAAGTGTAAAAAAGTGTAAAAAAGATTTAAGGAAAAAACAAACTATTAAATTTAAGACCAATCAATATACCATACAAAGATGGAGCCTCAAACCGAGATTAAACATGAAATTAAAAATAATCAAGAACGTCCTTACAATCGTGAATATTGGAAGGAAGAAGAAGAACAAATCCTACGTGAATGGGCCGATAAAGCCCAATGTTATGAATTAATGCACTCAAAAGCACATGAAATATACAACTATCGTAATACACTTTTCGTTATACCGGTCATTATTATTTCAACCATTACAGGAACTGCTAACTTCGCTCAAGACCGTGTACCAGCTGATAAACAAGCTATTTTCGTCATGGTTGTTGGTGCATTTAATATTATGGCTGCGATTATATCTACCGTTGCACAATATCTCAAAATATCCGAGCTAAATGAATCGTATCGGGTAGGAACCCTACAATGGGGTAAGTTTTACCGGAATATTAAAACAGAACTCTCGAAACACCCCTTAGACCGTGTTCCACCAACTAATATGCTATCGATGTGTAAAGAGGAATTTGACCGACTTTTAGAAATTTATCCTAATATTCCTAAAAATGTTATTAGTGAATTTAATTCTAAATTTCTCAATAACACTGAAATCGCTAAACCTGAAATATGTGATGTAATTGAACCTACATCGGTATTTCGGATGACTAAAGATGAACGGATTAATATGATTAAATTTATTAATAATATTGAAGATAAAGAAGAAAAAAAGACACAAGAAGAACATACCATTGATATTCCACAACCTACTCAGTCACCGTTTGATAACCTTCCACTTTCTACAAAACGGAAATTAGATAAATATCGACAAACCTTCTTTAAAATCAATAATCGTCAACCAACAGACGAAGAAATAAGACAGACTATGGATGCTCTATTTGACCAATCTGATTCAGATAATGACCCCGACGAAACACATATTCACCATGATAGTTTAGCCTAAAACACTTTTTTCAAAAAAGTGTTATCAAAAAAAACCAAAAAATAGACAATAGACAATAGACAATAGACATTTAATTTTTGATTTTATCTCATTTTGCTTATTTTATCAATGAAAATCGATTGTTTTTAACTCATAATTTCATTTATAATCATCTTTCCAACCACAATGGCGTCTATGGAACTTATTCAGGTTTCCTACAATCCATTCAACATGAACCTTGGAGAACTTGGACTGTTGGCAATTGAAAACCCACAAGAATACGTATTTTGTATGTTTGCCGATGCCGTCTACACCATCTTTTGTTCATGGCTAGAAGTTCATCTCAACCAAACCAATAGCACTATGCCATCAGCTAAGTTTAATCGCTTGGTAGAGAAGATGAGCATCGAGGTGTTATCTTGGCCATGGGAAACAGTCAGCCAGATTGTGGCTGAGCAGGACCATGAGCTCTTTATTGAGTTGTATGAATTGTGTCTTTAACCTGTTTGCTATTTTTTTATTCAATCTCATGACTTCGAACAATGTCAGTAAAAAGTAGTAAATTACCGATATTTCCTCCCAAATGAGTAAAAGAATGGAATAAAACAGACAATTTATGTTTATTCATACTATAAACAATCCAACTTAATACAAAATTCAGTTTAATAGATAAAATACAATAATAATATAAATGACTATTATGAAGTCCATAAACAGTATACGAACCATATAAAAGAGTTATTATATTTGTTAAAATATCAATATTACGACGAAAACCTCGAACCGGATTACGCCAATAATTTATACTATTCACAAAGACACAACCATGCAAAAAACTAAGCATATTATATTCACCATCATAAAATCCATATAAACTAGTGAATAAAAACATCCATGCTGTTGTATAAAGTATTTGACTATCCTCGCGAGCTAGAATAAGGTCTGTCATTTTTAATTATTGTAATTAACCATTGGTTTATATTTAATTGAATGATTTACAGATTTAATAAAAAAATTTACTTTTTACTTACCATCTTCATGTGTAAAACGACAATTAGGACGAAATTTACAATCCGGACCATTTGTGCATCGAGCCTTACTAACACTTTTTCCAGTGTTTAATGACACATAATCTGAACTTTTATCAAAATAACGACGTTTAACAGGCTCATTACCATCATGACGACGTTTAAAAGGTTCATCATCATCGCGATGACGTTTTACCTCACTTCTACGAAATAATTGAGGTGATGCATCGCGTAAACCAGGGTGAAGTGGTTGATGCATTTGAATAGGAATAGGTTGGTAATGATGTTGATGTTGTTGATGCTGATTTTGATTTTGAGGAACTGGAATATTGTATGGCAACGGTAGTGGTTGAGATGGGACCTGATGATTATGATATAAATGAACCACCGGTGGAGGTGGTTGATGACGAGCTTCCATTGACCAATAAGCAGTTTTCAATGAATCGAGAATCGTTTTTATTTCATAATCAGGAATGTATAAATTTTTGTTCATTTGTTCAGTTAACCAGTTATATTTTAAGACTACTTCATACATTTTACTAGCTAAGTCAGGAATGTTTCTAAGGTCCATTGTTGTGTTGTAATATTAAAGATGAATGATAAATACATAATTTCAATTTTTTATGTTATTTTTTGGTTACTTTTGCTTTATTTTAAGTGAAAAATTGATTTATTTTGGGGGGTTTATGAGATAATAATTTTTCGTGGACATCCGCTATCATGGCGACGCACTACGAGATTCTGGGCGTTAAGCACGACGCGCCCCAAGCTGTCATCAAGGAGGCCTACCGCAAGCTGGCCCGGACGGAGCACCCCGACAAGTTTCCCGATCCAGAGGAGAAGCGGGTGAAGGATGTGCAGTTCAAGGCGATCTCTCAGGCCTATCGCATCCTTTCCGACCCCGAGCAGCGCGAGACATACGACCGCGACCTCACACTTCCGACCGACACTGTTTCTGGTGGCGATACCAGTGCTGCTTCGGCAGCCAGTGGTGAGGTCAACCTGGGTGACGTCATCAACGCTTTCTTCGGGTCCGGCTTCTTCGGGTCGGGCTTCCATGGTCGCAATCCCACCACCCACCACAACGCTGGCCGTGAAGATTCCAAGCCTCTCAACAGCCAGGGGGGTCACTCCTGCAACCTCATGCGCACTGGTTGCTGCAAGTTTCCTCATACCGCCGAGGAGATTGCGTTCGCACGCCAGCAGCCCGTTTGCCCTGGTGGTGATGGGTGCCGCGACCTCAAGAGCAATGGTGGTCGAGGTTGCCGCAACTACCACCCGCGGTATTGCCACCACGGCTTCGACTGCAAGTTCCTCCGTGCTGGTGACTGCTCTTTTCCCCACCGCCCTGAAGAAGTCGCTTTCGTTCTTCAGGAACGTGAGCAGCGTGCCGCTCAGAAGACCCAGGCTCCGAAGCCTAAGTTTGACGAGCTCAAGGTCTTTAAGATGTGGTTCTCGGACAATATCGCCAATTTCCGCACGATGAAGTCCAAGACTGGGCGCTTCCAGGCTATCATGCACGAGTTCCTTGAGGCCACGAATGTGCACTCGGACGTTCGCCTTTCGGTTAAAGCCAAGTTTGAAAAGAAGACGCTCGATGCGTCTTTCGCGGCGCACGTCGATGCTTGCTACAAATAAGTCATTCTTTTCCAGTGTTTTACTTGATTTTTCGCGTTTTGTGTGATTCTTGTTCTTCATTAGTTTAGAAAAATTTTTTTATTAAACTATATATTCCCACTTTGGATTTGTATGTATAGGAAAATTGAAAAAAACATAAACTTAATTTGCGTATCATTTTTCCTGTCGACAACTATCAAGATGTCTACAACGCACGAAATGAACATTCGTAGTGCTGTCCAGTTTCTGGAATGGCTTTACGAGAATGATGTCTTCGACGAACTTGACTTAGTCATTCTGGTGAAACAAGTCAACGAGGAAGTCAGCGAAGACGACCTTGCTACGTTGCTCTTTGACCAAGAATTGTTTTATGAATGGATTGACGTAACCACCAAGATGTTGTCACCGTTTGATGATGATGAGATGCTCGAATTCGTTCGTGAAGACGAGAAACATCAGGAGAACATCCGTAAGGCGGACTCGTTTCTCCAGGCTCTTATCGAAGATAACATCATCGATGAAGCTAAATTTGACTGTCTGATGGAAGGAATTGAAGAAACCAACTACGCTGAACTCGCTCGGATGGTAAATGACCCACCGGCGTTTCATGCATGGGTTGACGATACCATTAAGTCGATGGAACCCCCAACATGTCACTATGGCTTTGGTTGCACCAATCGCGAGTGCGAAGATGTCCATCCAAATGGACGCAATATTGACAAGCCTTGCCAGGATGATGGTCGCTGCACCCGTAAAAAGTGTTGGTTTCTTCATCCGAAACAACCCGGCAAACAATAAGTCACTTATTTTTTATATTTTCTTAATTCTTTTCCAATTATTTTTATCAAATCTTCAGATGATTTTGACAATTTATTTTCGAAAAATTCGTAACATAATTGGTCAAATGACTTCCTAAGCAAATTTTTATGTAGTTCCATTTCTAGTTTAGGTGCACACATAATACCTCTTTTACTATATTTTACACCTTTATATAATAATTTATTAACGATTGAGACTATAATTTCCGGATTCATTGTTATATGAATATTAAATAAAAACTCATCAATCCCTTTATTGTCTATAAGTTTATTCAGATTGATTTTATTTTCGGTTTCTTCTTCGGTTTTTTCTTCAGTCATATCTATTTTTCTATAGTTTTAGTTTTATATTTTTACAATAAAAAATAGCTGTAAAAATGAACTTTACTGAAAATATGAAATAATTGTATGATGTAAATGTTTACCATACAACCGAATGTCATTTTTCATATCGAGAAAATCAAGACTCCCTTTGGGAAAGGAAAATTCTAAACTTTGAAGAAGTAATGATGTTCTCTCTTCTGGTGTATTTAAAAAATTAAACAATACTAAGATGTCATTCATGACATTTACAAGGTTAAAATGAAGTGTATCTTCAATAAAGACTTCACTGGTACATGATACATCATAAATATATTGACTTTTTTCATCACAAAAGCGATAAAAGGATTGTAAATGGTCAATTGTCAATTGATTTTTGTCATTTTCTCTTTTGGAAAGCAAATATTTTTTTATTTCCAAAGATGACAGATATTTAGATGTTAATTTAGTTTTGTTGGTTTTAGTGTTTGGGGTTTGTTGTTGTTTTTTTATATCTGACATGGGATGCAAATAGTTAAGGATGTAATAAATATAATAAATAAAGTATAATTTATCAATTTTTTTATTATAAGATTAAACAAAAAAACTAAAATTATTGTGTTTTTCAATTGTTACAATATTTGGCCATTGACAGACGTTCCTTCGAAGTCATTGTGGTTGCTAAGTTATAAAGTAGTGTCCGCAAATATTCATTTTTATTCTGAATATTTACATCACGAAAATAGTAAACCAACAGAACAAATATTTGTTGTTGATATTTGAGATTCATATTGAGTCTTGAATGAAAATTCTCAGCAATCAATTTAGAGTCTTCGAAGATAAGAACCCATGGAATGAGATTGTTTTTCGAAATAAGATTGAATGCACAGATAATATGAGCAATTTTTACACTAACTTCATCATGACTAGTTTGCATTTTCGTGATTCTGTCTTTATTGAATTGTTTGATAATTTCTGAACTTGTTTCAAGTAAATATTCGGCATTTGTAACAGCAAGCAAGTTTTGCCATTCAGCTGGATTAGGTGGATAAGATGGTGGTGGAGGAGTGTTATCGTTTGCAAAGATTGGGCTTAAACGGATAACATCTGGTGTAATTTTCTTATTCCAGTCTTCAAAATTCAGATTGAGTGTTTCATCAGTCATGATAATTGTATTGAAAATGGGGATTGGATGTGGTATTATGGGTTTATTATTCCCTTTAATTCTTTTTCAATTTTATAACTATTTACCGAATTAAAAATGCTTTTTTTCCAATTTAGCTATAATTTATTGGAAAATTGAACAAAATTAAGATAATTATTCAATAACATTTTACAAGGACTCAGCTCAGTGTATATCAGATGACGGAACTAGAGTGTTGGACATTGGAGTCTAAGTGGTTGAGCGAAACCACTTTTGGGAAGACAGCAACACTTCTTCGCGAACTTCGCAAGCTTCGAGAGAACGTGAAGAAAAACATCGCTGACCAAGATAATGTCCACGGTGCGTTTATGCAGGACATCTTTGGCTACTATGAAAAATACAACAGTGCTATCACCAACGCTTCCGAGCTTGCAACGAAGTTTCAGATGTCGATGAGGGATGTTATGGTCCTTCTCGAGGAGCCCAGCTTCGCCGAGCTCGAACTTGCCAAGCAGTTTCTCGCTGTTGTCAAGACCACAGACGATGAGATGCAGCAGGCGATTGTTGAAGGCGAGGATACGCATTTCTTCCCTTCCCAAAGAATGGGGGTGTCTCTGATGACCTTTCTCAATTCCCTCTAAAATCTAAAAAAGGGATTAGCTTTTTTTATTTTTTATATCATTTTAACTCTAAATTATTGAAAAATTGAAAAAAGTAAGATAATTTATATAATAATATTTTACAATGACTCAGCTCAGTGTATATGCGATGGATTTTGCGGAGATGGATTACGAACCTGAGATGGGGTGTGTTAGTGCAACCACGTCGGCACAGCAACTTCTTCGTGAGAATGAGTTGCTTAGTTCGAAGGAGGCGCAGCTTCTTCTGAAGGAGCTGCTTACTCGCGAGACACTGCTCCGTCAGAAGCTTGTCAAGCTCTACACTGAGGGGAACCGTCTCATCGCCACTTTCGAAATTGACTACAAGTACTACATGTGGGATATTGCCGGATGCGACTATGTCTGGAACGAAGATGAACGGTATGGTAAATTGCTTGTCAAGCAGTTCTCGCTGTTGATGCATGATGTTATGGTCCTTCTCAAGGACCCTAGCTACGCCATGCTCAAACTTGCCAAGCAGTTTCTCGCTGCCGTCAAGGCCAATGAGGATGAGCAACAAACGGCGTTTGCTAAGCTTGGACCTTCCCATACTTACTCGCCGTCCGAACTCTTTGGGACGTCTCTGATGACCTTTCTCAATTCCCTCTAAAAATACTCATTCGCTTGGTTAATTTTTTTTTATCTAAAAATTGATTGTAAAATAAATGTATCTATGTAAAATAAAATATAAAAATGCATTTATTACATTCTATTTTTAGTAATGACCACTTAGATAGTCTTAAAACTATTTTATCGGATGGTTATTTGAAAAGTAGTTCAAAAACGAAAAATAGTAAACTATATGGTGATAAAAAGGGGTCGAAATTTATATTTTTGAGATTTGGTAAAAAACCGAAAGCTGGTGTTCATTTAGTTTTAGATAAAAAGTTGTTACTAGAATATGCATTTTATTTACATATTGGATGGTCAGGAGAGATTGCATCAACAGATAAAAAATATAATGATAAAGAAACTTTAACTGAAACCGAATTATCTAAATTGATTGAGAAACATGAGGAAAATATTGTAAAATATATTAAGGAGATGCCACTTTTAGCTGCAATGACTAATGAGGTTTTAGTATGTAATAATATCTCTCTTGAAAAATATTTGTTAAAGCTTCAAATATCAAAGACATTATTGGAGAGAGATAATAAAATACTGGAATTTATAAAGGAAAAATATCCGAAAGTTAAAGTAGAATTATTGTAATTGTATTATTTTTTATTTTCATATTATTTTAATTTAAGATTTTTAGATGTTATATTATAAAAATGACATACGAATGTATTTTATGCGAATATTTTGTAAGCAATAAATATGATTTTAAAAAACATATTACCACAAAAAAACATATTATTAATGTAATGAAATCAGAAGGTATAAATATAAATGATGAAAAACCAAATGAAAAAATATATATCTGTAAAAATTGTAACACAAAAATAAAACATAATAGTAATTTTATTAGACATCAAAATAATTGTATAAAAAAATTCAGTGACAATGATAAACTTTTATCCGAAATAAATTTGTTAAGAAATGAATTACAAATTATTAAACAAGATAAAGAAATTGAAATATTAAAAAAAAGTAATGAAATTAGGAAATTAAAACACAAAGCATTAGTTCGCGAATTAGATATAAAAGTATTAGAATCAAGATTAGAATCTACAAAGCATATATTAACAATATAATTAATATTTTGATTTTTTTTTCATTCCAAACTTAAAAAAATTTGAATTTTACACACGCACACAATTTTTTTGATTATCAAAGTTAACTTGGGTGATTGCTTTCGAATATATCAAAAAGTATAGTAAACATACCGTTTTAATAATATTTTTTAAAGAATGTTAGCGCTAATTTTTAAAAATAACGCTATATTATGTCATAAAATAAAATAATGTTATATATATGTTTAAAGTTAGCTTTAATAATCAATAATATTCATTTATTTACGACATTATTACATTTTTTGCTATATAAATATAGCGTTTTTAAAGTAACAATAAAATATTGGGTAAAAATTAAAAAAAAATGAATTTTACACGCACACACAGTTTTTTTATTATCAAAGCTAACTTAATTGTTTGCTTGTTTCTATAGCAAAAAAGATAATAAACACGATGTTTTAATACATTTTTTTAAATAAAGTTAGCGCTAATAAAAAAAAATCACGGTATGGTTATATATAGAAAAATGTAATAATACATGAATGCTAATAGTTAGCTTTACATTTATTTTTTTTACTTAAAATATATACACATTATACTTTTTTTTATTTATATATAGCGTTTTTTTTTGCGTTTTTTTAAAAAATAAAATATAACTATATTATAAAAAGTATATATAACTTTATTTTAATAAACATAAAATGTATTTTAGTTGTGATATTTGTAATTTCTTAGGAACTAAGAAAAATGATTTAACAAAACATAATAAAACAAAAAAACATTTAAATAATAATGCATTACATATGGAAAATAACGAGAAAAAACAAAATATTGTAAATGCACATATATACATCTGCGAATACTGCAATAAAGAAATTAAACATAAAAGTAGTTATTCCAGACATAAAAAACAATGTTTACAAAAAAATTTGAATGAACAACAACTTTTATTAGAATTAAATTCAGTAAAATCTGAACTGAATTTGTTGAAAAAAGATAATGAAATTGAAAAACTTAAATACAAAGTAAGAGTTAAAGATTTACAACTTAAAAATTTAGAACATCCTACAAATCAAACCATAAATATAACAAATAATATAGATTCAAATAATAATACTACAAATGTTAAAATATCAAAATTAGACATGTTAAATAATAATTTTAGTAATGTAATAGACATGAAAACTTTCACTGAAAATTTTGCGACCCCTCAATATGGTTTATCAGAAAGAGATGCCGATAATTTACTTTCTATTTGTAATAGTGGTAGTGTAGATGCAATAATAAATTCAGTTCTTTATTATGTTAACAATAGTATGAAGAAGCAATATGAAAACAAATACAATATAATATTACCGAAGGATAAAATAGTATTACCATTTATTTCTAGTGATTTATCCTTACGTTATCATTTTGAAAAAAATGATAAGGAATGGTGTAAAAAAGCTTCTAAAACAAATATCAATAAATTAGTATCTTTGACTGAAAAACAAGTATTTGACCATAAAAAAGAGGTGATTGGATTAAATAGCTATACAAAACGTAGAATTGTAAATGGTGTCCTAAAGGAATCTCTATTAGATAATATCGATGAAGAAACTGAAATTTATAAACCTAAACCTAATGAAATAAAAACTAATTAATTCATATAATGTTTAGCTTCTTATGCTTCGTTCTTTCCAAATGAATATCAAAAGCATATTTTGAATTGGTTGTAAATTTACATGGTAAACATTGAAAAAATTGTTTCTGGTTTACTTTTTTATATTTTACAATTGATTTTTCTTCATTTTTTTTTATATCTTCTTTATATTCATTTTCAGTTTCTTCTTCTGATTCAGACTCATGTTCATCCAATTCATTATATTCTATATATTTTTTATGTTTTTTTGTCTGTAGATGAATATTAAAAATGTCTTGTGAATTAGTAGTAAAGTTACATAATTTACATTCTAAATATTCTTTAGTTTTTAATATTTTATCATTATATATATTCATTACATCTTCACTATGAGTTGTATATTCTTCGGTATCATCAAAGTCAATTACTAAATATTTATTCAAAGACATTTTATCAAAATTTAAATTAATATAGTTAATATTATTTTTACGACATATTACTTGTTTTGATAATTGACCAGAATAATATACTATTCCATTATTTATAGAATTTTCACAAATAAAATTATAGAATCCAGATAAACTATTGACAAAAATTTTATTTTTTTCATTATAATTTTTACATTGAATATAATCAATTGTATTATCATGATTGATACCTATAATGTCACATCCAATATCATCACAAATTTTACCATTTTTATAAAATTTATCAGATAATGTGTTAATAGGTATATCATTCCAAAGATAACAATTTTTATAATTATTTTTTATAGTATCATAAACATATTTCTCATAAGCTACTCCTTTTTGATATGAACTAAATAAGAATCTTTCAGATTTTGTTTGATATTCTTTTTCTAATTTATATCTAAGTTCTTTTTCAATCTTATATCTTAATTCTTTTTCTATCTTGTATCGTAATTCATTTTCAATTTCATTTCTTATTTCATTCTCAAAATATTCACGTAGTTCCTTTTCGTATCTATCTTTTCTTTCTTTCTCTAGTTGTTTTGTTTTTTTCATACTTAATTTAAAAAAATAATCATAATCATTCATAACATTATTATGATGCTTTTCATCATTTTTAGATTTTTCAACAAGTTTAATAATTTTAATATGTTTTTGAGTCTTTAAATGAGATTTATAATTAGCACTAGAATTGGCAATATAATCACAATGTTCACAATATTGCATTTTTTATATTTTTTTCAATATAAACTGTTAATGTTATTATAATAATATTATATTTTTTTTATATTTATTTTTAGTTTCTTTATACCAATTAAATTGAAATAAGTTAAAATAATATAACAAACTAAAAATTATTAATAACCATGTTTGTTATAAATCGTGGAACTGGCGCAGGTGGCTATAAAACAAATATTAATGGATTAGCATTTGAGGATTTAACAAATCCGGAAAAACTACTTATTGAAAAGGGATTTACAAGAACGGATATTAGTAAAAATAAAAATGGATATTATTTGATTAAACATCTTAATGAAAAAGATGAAGTAAAAGATGGTATAAAAGAAACTAAAGACCCTATTTCTAGCTCTATAATTTACATGCGTCAAAGCGGTTTTAAGGAATATGTTAAAAAAAAATTTGATGTTGATGTATATCGAAATCCAGATGAAGCTTATTTAATTCATAAAAATGGTAAATATCACTTAAAAATTATTGAAAAAAAGAATCAAAATGTAGATGGTTCAGTTGAAGATAAACTAAAAACTGGTGCATTCAATAGAGATGAATATACTTTAATGTTTGATAAACTAGAAAAAGATAATATAGAACTAGTTATTGATTATGCATTTTGTGTCAGTGAGTTTCTACAAAAAAAATTACAATCTTCAGACGGAAAATATGTAAATATCAATCGTATCAATGAGAAAAATAATATAAAAGTCTTCTATGGTAATAGTCCTGATTATTTTGATAAATTATATGAATGGATTATTCAATAAGATTTAATTAAAACCTCATTAGTTTTAGATTCCGGATTTGAAGAATTAATAGACCTTTTACATAAAATGGTCTTAATATTATATTTTTTATCTAAATATTGATTCTTAACAATATCTACATCAGCATTGCTCATTAAAAATTTATATTTTTTCGATAAATCAAATAATTTTAAGTGTTGTTCTTGATTAAAACCACATGATGTATAATTAACAAATGATTTCTCATTTTCAGGTGCATATGGAGGGTCCAAATAGACAAAATCATCATCGTTTCTATTTTCATCAATTTTGATAAAAGATTCTTCAAAACTAGAACATGTGAATGTCACATCTTTAATTAATTCCGAAACTTCTTTTAAATGACTTTCATTGATAATTTCTGGGTTTTTATAATTTCCAAAAGGAACATTAAAGCCATTAGGACCTTCACGATACAATCCACGAAAACATGTTTTATTAAGAAAGATGAAATAAGCTGAACCTAGAATACTATTTTTTTCAGGTTGTGTCATTTTATTAAATGATTGTCTAATCCAATAATAATAAGCTTCTTGGGATTCTTGAGCTTCTGTAATTGTTTTTGGTTTTTTATTTCCATTTTTTTCAGTTATTTTATTATAATCTTCAATTAACGATTTAATAGATAAAATTAATGCATCAAGACTGTTTTGGATATTTTTATACATGTTAATCAAACTTTGATTAATATCATAAACATATATTTTTCCATTAACTTTAATTTTACCCTCTTTAATAGATGATAACAAAGCCAAAAGGACACTCCCACCACCTAAAAATAGTTCATGATAGTTATGAATAATAGATGGAAATTCATTAATAATTTCTTCAATAATCTGAGTTTTACCACCAACCCATTTGATAAAAGGTTTGGTAAATGTTCTTTTATTTGTTTTGGACATATTTTAATATTTGATTCTTATAATTATTATATAAATCAATTTTATACTTTTTACATTTATAGTTATTATCAAAACTTTAGTTAATATATCTAGAATTAGTATTTTTTAGTTTTTATTTTTTATGAAAAATTGAATAAATCAAAGATTATATACACCAAATTAATTTACAGATGCAAGTCAATCAAGTTCTTAATCTATGCGGATGTATTTCCTGCAATTACGACCGTGAAAACTGCAATAAAAATGAAACCGTCATGTTAGGGAAGGCTTTACTCTCTTTGTTGATTACTCATGACATGATTCATGAATTCAATGTTTTATATCAAAAAATATACAAACAAGCTGAATTTAAAGAAATCCTAACATCTCAAAATATTAATGAGTATCGTAATAACCCTTTATTAATTCGTATTATCCGACAAAAGCAATTATTGAATGATGCAATCCCTGAAAGTTTTATAATATTTGGTCGGATTCCTGAAGCTTACTTCCGTAATAAATGTTATACAATAAGAACAAATAGTCATGGGAATGAAGTAATTCATTATAGCCCTAAAGACCATCTTAAAGTTTTAGTTTATGAAATATCTAGGTGGATAAAAGCGGAGTGTTTTGCAACTCATCCACATATAGCATTTGTTAAAACTATTAGAATGTTGTCAAATCTCAATGCGCATATTCATCCGGATGAACAACATTCTGAATGGTTAAGCCATTTAAATAAAATATCTTTTATAACAAAAACTCAATTGTCGATGGAGGAATCACGTCAATTTGTAACTGTCATCTACTCTAAAGTGTATGAAATGTATACACACTTTTAACACACTTTTAACAAAAGTGTTACCAAAACTTAAGATTGTAAATAATTATTGTTTTATTTGGAATTCTAGGTATATAACTAATCTTAACTTTTTTTTGCGAAGCATTATTAGTTAAATATAGTTAAGTATCTAGAATCTAAATAGTGTAACAATTCATAGATTATCCAATGTAATGCTTTCGAAGTTAAAATTTCGAATAAATACATAAACATATATCTAATCTTTGTTTTTCTTTTTCAACCTCATTTTGGTGATTGTTAATCAAATGTTAGAAACTGAAAATTATACACAAACTGATACATGATTTTAAAGGAATATTCTAATATTATGTTTTTTTGACAAAAAATGATGTTTATTATTCTTAATTAAAAAGTAAAAGGATTAGAAGTAACTAGAACATGATAGTTTATAAATTTTAAATTTTAATAATAGTATTTTATAAAAAGGATATTCTAGTTAACAGTTCAGTCTTTAATTTTTCTTCTAGTTCATTTTCTCAATAAAAAAGTTATAATTAGAGTTATTATATTTTTTTAATTATAAAATAAAAAGGGTTAGAAGTAACTAGAATATGATAATTTATAAACTTTAAATTTTAATAATAGTATTTTTAAAAAGAGGTATTCTAGTTACATGTTTAGTCTTTAATTTTTATTTTATTTCATTTTCTCAGTTAAAAAGTTATATTTAGATTTATTAGTTTTATAATTAAAAAAGTAAAAGGATTAGAAGTAACTAGAACATGATAGTTTATAAATTTAAAATTTTAATAATAGTATTTTTAAAAAGAGGTATTCTAGATAGGTGAATGTCTTCTTTCTTAAACTCAAATAAAAAAGTAAAATCAATTGTTATCATCAAAAGTTCAATTTAAAGATTGCTTATTCTCATTCTCATTTTCCTTTTTAATTTTATGAAAATCTTCCCATGATTTAAATTTTTTTAATTTATTAGATTGTGTTGAAATATATAATTCATATTCTACAACTTCATTTTTTTCAAAATATTGGTCAGCGGTGTATATTTGATAGGTGTATTGGTTTTGTTGGGTAGGATTATGTTGAATGACATAAAGGTAATAAATATAAGCTTTAGGTCCATGTCTATCACATCCATCAATAGTAGTTTCTTCAAAAATTTGAATAGTATTTTCAAGATTTAATGATTTAATTAATTTATTAGCATATTTAGTGTAATAATTATCATTAAACTGAGCCATTTTTAAATGTAATAGTGAATGATGATATTGTTTATTGATTTCAATTTTTTAAATTTATAGATTTGTATATTTGTTATTCTAGATACTTAACTAATATTGCGGAAGCAAGTTTAGTTAAGTATCTAGAATCTAAATGTTTTAACAATTCCTAGATAAGTTTGATGTGAAGTTTTCGAAGTTAATTTGTCGAACAAATACATGGTTATATCTAAGCTTTTGTTTTGTCCTTTTCAAATAGTTTAATGATTTTTTTGTTACATAAATTATAAATTGATAGAGATTATCGTTTGTATCAATAAAAATTGATTTAATAATAACTTAAACTAAGTATTATAATATTTAATAACCATGGTTATTAGAGTAACATATCTTAATGAAAAAACTGTAGAAGTTGAATCTTTTGATAATATAGAATCTTTTGAATTAGTCAAAATAATTGATTATTCAAATAATCAATTATCATCATTACCTGATAATATGAATTTTCCTAATTTACAAGAATTTTATTGTTGTAATAATGAATTAAGAAAATTACCGGATAATATGAATTTTCCTAATTTAAAAGAATTTAATTGTTGGAATAATGAATTAACAAAATTACCGGGTAATATGATTTATCCTAATTTAATAATATTTGATTGTTCATATAATAAATTAACAACACTACCTGATAATATGTATTTTCCTAATTTATTAAAATTTAATTGTATTGGCAATGAATTAACAACATTACCTGATAATATGATTTTTCCTAATTTACAACATTTTAATTGTGGAATTAATCAATTAACAACACTACCTGGTAATATGTATTTTCCTAATTTATTAAAATTTAATTGTATTGGCAATGAATTAACAATATTACCTGACAACATGAATTTTCCTAATTTACTAGATTTTAGTGTTTGTTGTAATAAATTAACATCATTGCCAGATAATCTGAATTTTCCTAATTTACAAGAATTAAATTGTATATATAATGAATTAACCAGATTACCGTTATGGTTATTAAATTGTAGAAATTTAAGACATGTTAATTATGACAATAATCCAATTGAGTTGTCACCTCAAATGGCTAGATTTTTGAAAATGATTTTCAAATCATGACGGTTAAAATGATGCTACAATTGTGTGAGTTTTTTATATTTGATTATAAAAAAAATAAAAGAGGAATAATAGGGGTGGTCATAAAAAACTGGTAATAAATGAAATATTTAGTTTTAATTATCATCATTTTTTTTTAAATTTATATATTGAACATTATATTTACGCAATATAACTTGTTTTGATAGTTTGCCAGTGTAATATACAATAGCATTACTTATAGAGTTTTCTGATACAAAGTTATAAAACCCTGAAAGGTCGGATATTCTAATAGTTTTTGAATAATTTTTACATTGAATATAATCAATAGTGTTATCATGATTGATACCTATAATATCACACCCTATATCATCACAAATTTTATCATTTGTATAAAATTTACTAGATAGAATGTTGATAGGTATTTCATTCCAACGATAACAATTTTTATAATTATTTTTAATATTATCTAAAACATATGTTTCATATGTTAATCCCTTTTGATATTGAGACATATTATTATATGGTTTATTCTTTTTGTTATTATTTTGGGCAATATTTTTTCTAATTTCAAGTTCTAATTCTACGTATTGACACTTAAGTTTTTCAATTTCTAATTGAATTTTATCATTATCTGTCATATTATTTACATTATTTTTACAAGTATTTAAATGTCTATTTAGATTAGATTTAGATGAATAGATTCTGTCACAATAAATACATTTAAAGTTAATATCATTTTGTTTTAACTGTTTTTTCATATTCAGATGTTTTTCAAGATTTTGATGTTTTATGGTTTTAAGATGCTTTTTCAAATTATGATATGAACTGGTCATATAATTACATATAGTGCAAGAATGCATGTTTGATATTATTATTTTATTATAATATCATAAAAAAAAACTTATATTTTTTCTTAAAATAACATTATAACTATTAGAGTACCTAAAGCGTTTCAATGTTCGTCATTTTTATTTTCTTAAAGTCCATTTAATAAAGTAATAATGACGAACATTGAGATAGGTTAAGGTATTTTAATGCTGAATATTAAACAGAAAATAATATTTCAAAAGTTTGTGTGCATGTGTTTTTTTGCCAAAAATGAGTTTTTTGGTATGTGATATTTAGTGTGTATAAAATCTAATTAAAAAGGGTGTTTAATATATATATTAAATGTATTAAATGTAATTTTGTATATAATATTTTTCTCTTTGTCTTAATTTGTATAATGGTAAATTGTCATGTTCTTCAACAATTTGAATTTTAATATCTTGAATGTTATAATTATTAAATATTTTATAAGAAGAGCAAT
>JACCDO011877984.1_pt1 | contig 17678 bp, 12 predicted proteins | sample 7446101 | NCBI WGS metagenome assembly JACCDO01 (sample SAMN15323440, study PRJNA562643) | freshwater metagenome | isolation source: river surface water | place: USA:Blue River Watershed | collected 2017-08-16 | reverse complement strand
GTAACCAAGTTATAAGATACCAGAATAACCCTTAAAGCGATTAAATTTGGTATGCAGCATTAATTAGTGATGGCATAATGCAATAATTGGGGTTTTGGCAGCATACGTGGAACAGTAAACAACATTAATTGGGCAGTCGCTCGTCTTCACTTTCCATATTCTCTAGCTCTTTTCTGTGTATATTCAACTTTTATTTGTCATCCATGCTGGTAAATTGGACAATCCTCTTCCTCTACCTCTACTATTGTCTAATTCCTGCAATTTCTGTACATCACCTCGTTCTGCTGCGGCAAGTCTTTCGGATTCTTTTTCCTTTCGCTGAGTTTCCATTTCTTGGATGTATATTGAATTGTGTTCAGCTAATTTTAATATTCGTTTTCTCTCCTCGCGTTCTATACAATATTGATTATAATCGTTAGGACGACAAGGATCGTACGGATCACCAACATCAAATGTATTATTACTGTAATCTTCTTCGTCGTCACATACATTTTCAGCAACCATATTTGTTGTCAAATTATTACTATTACTAGTGATATTTGAGGCTGATAACACTTCTACTTTGGGGATGGTAGTGACTGGTTTTGATACTACAGAATTTGGTTTGAACATAACTGGGGGCCTTTTGATACTCATGGGCTTGAAGGCTATGTAAGGCTTTGCGTTGGTGCTGCTGGACGCTGTAGACTCGTTATTTGAAGCTGTAATGTCTGAATTTGTTCGTTTTTTCTTATCATCTTGGCTGGGTTTAGGCACATCGCTGGACCACTCCGAAATTGAGTCTTTGGATAGCAGTGATCCGTACAGATCATCCATATCGTGTTCCTCTTCGCTCGCAAATAAGGTCCTTGTTGATCGCTCAAAATTTTTGCCCTTAGAGATAAAAACCGGAAATTCGAAGTTTAATTGTACATATACATAGATTTACATACACATGTAGTTAGCCTATGTGATATGACTATTTGCAACTTGTTAGTATCTGTTACATTAATCTGTCGCTATTACCATACTGAGCGATTATTTCTGGTGGCAATAAATTAGGATTAACTGATGCAGTCGGTGGGTATCGAGCTAGTGCACATAATTTTCCTCCATGATAGCGCAATAATACAATAATAATAGTGAATCAGTTACCGTGATATTGTCGACACTACCGTACCGAAATTCCCGTCCACTGCGTGGTTCCTTTTGAATCACCGGAACTCCGAGCGGAACAAATACGAAGTGATAAAGTGTACACTGTCTCATTGGCATAGCTGGCGGCTGTCGCGCAATATGATCGGTGCGATGTTGGCGTCGGCGATAGTGATGCTTATTATTAGCAGCCATGTGGGTAGTGTGCTTGCCAAGAAGTCATCATCATCTCCCAATTTCGTATTTATTGTTGCGGATGATCTAGAGTTTAACGCATTAAACATGAAAGTTAATAATAATAATGATGATACCGAGACGCCTTCTGCCGATCTATTTTATGCTGCAAGTACACTACGCAATCTAGCTGAAAAAGGAGTTTATATGAATAATTTCTACAGTCAAGAAATCTGTGTACCTGCTCGTTCATCACTATTCACTGGCAGGTATCCTATTCATATAGGGACCCAAAAACAGACATTCGTTAAGACAAACGATGTAGGAGTTTATCTCGAAGAGACCTACTTGAGCAAGGTTTTGCAGGATAATGGATATACTGTGTACGGATTAGGCAAGTGGGATGCCGGATTTTTCTCACCAGCATACTTACCTGTCAGTAGAGGATTTGATTATTATTTAGGATATATGGCCTCTGGTGAGACTTATTGGTCCAAATCAGTTAAATCTCTTGAAACTGTTTATACTGACTTGCTGTACATGAACAATGAGTGCTACCATACATACGATGGTAGCGATATATATGACTATACGTCATATTTCTATAGGAGAAAAGCGGAAGAAATCATAAGTAATCATGACTATGAAGCAATACCGATGTTCTTATATATCGCATTCCAAGCGGTACATACGCCTTACACTGATTACTATCAGGACTTAGATATTGATGGAATTCCCATTTCATATGTTGGAGGGGAAGACAATTATAAGACTATAACTAGTGGGATTGAAGGAACCTATCGGAAGGAGTTAGCCTTAAACTTATATTTAATGGACGAGGCTGTCGGCAAAATTGTCGATGCATTGTCTACCACAGGGCAAGCCGACAATACATACATTATCTATGTTGCAGATAATGGTGGTTGTGCTAAATCCGGTGGTAGAAATGGCCCTTTGACGGGTCAGAAAGGAACACTATTTGACGGGGGGATAAAAGTTGATTCGTTTATCTATTCATCTGGTCTCATAGATGATGAATTCGTCGGTACTACCTACAGCAATTTAATGCATATTAGTGATTGGTTTCCCACTGTTTTGTCTTTGGCTGGTATCGAATACACAGCCCCTAGTGGATACGAACTAGATGGATTTGACCATTCTGATTCCATGTTTGACGATGCTGATGCGCCTAGATCATTGTTACTACATAATATGTACTATAATTTCACCAATGGGGGTTCTCACGATGATTTTTCGTCAAACGTTCAGTTTGCTATACGCAACAAGAAGTACAAATTGGTTCATACCTATGATGATGGTTATGAGGTATTTGACTATGAAGTTGAATTAACCAATGATGATCTTGCACAAGGTGATGGTGCAGTAACTTGTGATATTGACTCCGTGGGGACATATACAAAGTATCTATTCGATATGGAAAACGATCCCTATGAGACAACCAATTTATACAGTGATGATCAATATAGTGAGGTGATAGCATATTTATATACAAAAGCTGTGGAATATGGAAGTGAGTCTGTGTATTGTGATATATCTGGCGATAAAGATTTAGAGGATGATGATGATGATGATGGCTCGAATGATGAGGTTAAAGAGGCTTGGGACAATGCTAATTATTACCTAGTCCCTTGGATAGACACGAGTAGTAAAAAGTATGTCAATTTCTGTGCATTCTCTGGCGTTCCTGGAATATCTCCTCGGATGAGTCAACTAGTACATTCAGCGAAACCTCATCAGAGGAAATATCTGAACAAAGTTACAGCAAATCTACCTTAGTGGTATTGGTTGTAGTGATATTGGTGCTATTAATGACTGCCGTTAGTATATATCAACGTCACGCGAGGAAGAGTCTAGACTATCACCCTATACCTTCCGCGGAGGAAGACTATTCCAGAAATTTTGTTATTGAAACGCCACGCAGAAGGTAGTCACAATATCGTATTTGCGTGTGCTTATTTGTATATTGTTGTATGTATTTAGTAATATACAGTGTTATTTGAGTTATAATGTCATTTCTCTCTTTTTTCAATGTGAGTGATACAATTTTATGCCAGTATTCGTTCGTGGTCTAATTCGAGCACATCACACCCTGATTCGGTGTAAACATGTCTTTCTAAATTTATAATCACTAATATTTGAGCCCTGCTTTCTTCTGCTACCTGGTGCTGGCAAGGAATTTCTTGAGAAATTTCTTCAGAATTTCCAGGTTCCTATAGAATCATGGAATAATAAGAATACAATCATTGTGGATGCATGAATAACAAAGACTGGGTGCGAAATAATCGCCGCTTGCGGATGTGAAAAAGACAATGCAATCATATTACGGTAAGGGTTAAGGAGTCCTTTTACAAACCGGTATGGTACCGGTAAGTACTGAGTCACATATCTCGAAGTGAGTCACTAAAAAGTCACATATAATCAAAAAACACTAAAACAATCAAAATGAGTGAGATGGACGTCGACAAGAAGCAAGAAGATCCTTTACACATTGATGTAAGAAATCTTACATTTGGATATCCAGGAAGAGAGGTAAACTCAACATTATATTACGATGTTACTTCGCTAACTTTTTATGACTCATAGCCTGTATTGCGTAATTTAAACATGCAATTGACGAACGGTGCCAGATGCTTACTTATTGGGGCAAATGGTGCGGGTAAATCTACTATATTGCGAATTTTAGGTGGTAGACATTTAACTCAACCTGATAACGCTGTGAGTGTGTTAGGTCGATCTTCATTTCATGATACTCGTTTAAACTTTGAAAGATCTTATTTAGACACTGATTGGGGTATGCGTACTGTTGCATTTGCTGGTTATGGCTGCCCATTACAAGCTGATATTGCGGTTTCTGGTATGATGTTAAAGTTGCAAGAAGAATACCCTGAAAGACGTGATGAATTAATTAAATTATTGGGTATTGATCTAAATTGGAGAATGCATCAAGTATCTGATGGTCAACGTAGAAGAGTTCAAATATTTTTAGGATTACTTCGTCCATTTAAAATTTTACTGTTAGATGAAGTAACTGTCTCCTTAGATGTAGTCGTACGTCAAGATTTATTACGTTATTTACGTCGTGAGTCAGAAACTAGAGGTGCTACTATACTATATGCAACACACATTTTTGATGGATTAGATGACTGGCCTACACATTTGCACTATTTATGTAATAAAGGACATACTGGATGGCAAGGAGAAATCAAAGATCTTGATTTGTATAAAACTTTACGAGCATCTGGTGAACCAAGTCCATTATTACGTATCGCTGAATCATGGTTAAGATCAGAAATGGACAACCAAGGTGGTAGAAAAGAAGCACCTGCTGGTGATGCTGCTATCGCTGAAGCTGATCCAACACAACAAGGATTCAATCGTGGTGGTGGATTCTCTAACGGTAGATTAGCTGCCTATGTTTCATCACAGGTATAGGAATAGTTAGTGTTTGACTTAATTAGCTTTGATGAATAGTATTGTTTGTATTCGTATTGTAATATTAAGGAACGAGCATTATTATTATAATTATTATTTATTCTGAAGTACGCACCGGAATTCTGGTTCCGGTTTACAGTGTCAGGATTCTGACGACTCGAAAAGAGAAAAAAAAAAAGGTCACACAGAAACTAACACACGCACGTACCAAGCAAAATGATGAAGATATTAATATTCGCCTTGTTCGCCGCGCTAGCCAGTGGCTTCATGATGGCTCCAAAGGTGGGTGGTAAGCACATGAAGATGAACATGGCTAGTGAAGATGCCTTTAATCCTAGAAATGAAGCTGGTGTCTCTGGTCCATTAGGATATTTTGATCCTCTTGGCCTTGCTCCAAAAGACAAACGATCGTTCAAGAAGTTCCAAGAAGCTGAATTGAAGCATGGTCGTGTAGCAATGTTGGCTGTGGTTGGAATTCTTGTTGGTGAAAAACTTCCATTTCTCTTTGGTAATGACATCACTGGACCAGCCATTTATCATTTCCAACAAGCATCTGATGTTTTAAATGCTTGGATCCCAAATGTTGTTGGTTTCATTTTCGCTGTTGAAGGTTTTAATATTGTTAAAGGCTGGGAAAGTCCAAACGAAACGAAAGCCAATGGTGCCGCCATTGCGTCATTAAAAAGTGATTATGTTAATGGTGATTTAAAATTCGATCCATTAGGTCTAACTCCAAAGACTAAAGATGGATTCAAAGCACTTCGAACAAAAGAGCTCAACAACGGACGTCTAGCAATGATTTCTGCTTTTGGCTTAGTTGTCCAAGAATTGGTATCTGGTGCTCCTTCTTTTTAATTGATTTCGTCGCTTCCCATGAGACTTGTAATTCGAAAACAAACAGCGTAATTAATTAATTAGTTAATTCACTAAAAATTATATCTTTGCTTCAATTCATATCTTAGAATTTTATTACAACGCTACTAAATCAGGTCCTTTTGGTTACTGCAATGAGGCAACTATTTACCATTTAATTACATTAATTTTGTGCATGCGGTATAGAAATAAATGTATATCGTCATATGACAGCCTACTCATCAAATTGACCTCATCAAATTGTCATCAATCAATACCGGTTCTCTATTTGGTACCGGTGCGATTATCGCCAACCAAGTCTTGCTGAGTATAAGTGGATAACCAACATGAAGAAAGTAGCGAATTTCTCCGGTTGCAAAGTCTATGACTTGTCGACGGGCAAAACGATGCCGTCGTGGCTGAGCGAGAACAAGAAACGCGCATTGGCAAAAGATGAAGAATATAGAAAAAGATTAGAATTAATTCAAGATTTTGAGATGCCAACTGCAGCACAATGCATCAAGATGACAAAAGATATGGAGCATATTATTGTGACGGGTGTTTATTCACCATTGGTCAGATGTTATACTGTTTCCGATCTAGCCATGAAATTCCAACGTGGTTTAACATGTGATGTTGTTGCATTTGAAACATTATCTGATGATTTTGGCAAGTTAGTTTTTTTACAATCAGATCGTACTCTTAATTTTCATGCACCTTATGGAACACATTATACTTTGAGAATACCTAAATTTGGCAGGGATTTAATGTATTCCTACGATACATGCGACCTTTATATATCTGCTTCAGGAGATGAGATATACAGACTGAATCTTGAATCGGGACAGTTTAAGGAGCCACTCATTGTCAATAGTTTGGGTGGATGTAACAAGTTACACATTAATCCTGTTATACCACAATTGTTAGCTTGTGGTGGTGAGGTAGGTGTGTGTGAATTCATTGATTTAAGAACAAAATCAATAGCATCCCGTTTAAATGTTACTCATCATGCTACAAATAATGGAAGTATAGGTATATCCGCAATCAAATTCGATACAGATGGTCTTACATTGGGAGTTGGAACTTCCAATGGTAACTGTATATTGTATGATATTCGTTCATCCAAGCCTTTATACATTAAGGAGCATCAATACGGTTTACCAGTGATTGATGTAACATTTCATAATTCATCAAAACGTATTATTTCAACTGACAAGAAAATTGTTAAAATATGGGATCGTGATGATCGAACATTAGGCAAAATTTTGACAAATATAGAACCACCTAGTGATATCAATGCATTGCATTTAGTTCAAGACCGTCGAGGCCAATCAGGACTTATTATGTTAGCTGGCGAACAGAGTCGAGTAATGAATTATTTTGTACCTCAATTAGGACCAGCACCAAGATGGTGTTCATTTCTAGAAAATTTATCAGAAGAATTAGAAGAAACAAGTACGCATACTCACTCCTATCTAGTACCTATCATCTTACTAACAACCTTGTCTAATTAGGTAATCAACAGGTTTATGAGGACTATAAATTCATAACCAAAGCAGAATTAGAAGAACTCGGTGGAAATGGGTTGATCGGGACTCCGCTATTACGCGGTTATATGCACGGATTTTTTATTGAAATGAAATTATATACAAAATTACGTGCCGTTAGTAAACCATTTGAATATGATGAACATCGAAAAAGTAAAATTAAACAAAAATTAGAAGAATCACGTGAAAATAGAATAACAATAAAGAAAAGATTGCCAAAAGTGAATAAAGCACTCGCGGAGAAATTGATTAAACATAGTAAGAATGATGCGGAGGAGAGTAATGCCGAGTTAATAGATGACAGATTTGCTGATTTGTTTAAAAGGGAAGAGTATGAAATTGATACCAATAATGCCGATTATAAATTACGTAATCCATCAGGAAGTAGGAGTCAGAAGAAAGGTTATCATAGTGACGAGGATAATATATACAACCGAGTTGAGGAGGATGATGACGATGATATTGCAGATGAAGATATCGAAGACGATGATATCGATAGAGATGATGGTAGTGAAGACAGATTTGGTGGTTATGATGATTTTGAGGATGATTTACCGAGAATACGTGGTGGTGATTCGCTTGAAGGTAAAAAGAAGAAACGAAAAGGACGACATGGTCATGATGACGAGGAAGAAGAAGGTCAAATTGAAAAGGCATCTAGAATTCAAGCCAGCAAGAAAAAAGGTCCCAAAATGTATGAAATTGCCGATGGTGTATCAACTTCTGCAGCGGTATTTGCTCACACCAAAGAAGAGAAACTAGCTCGTAAAAAAGGTAAAATTATTGCTGACACACCATTAGTTAATAGATTGCATCAATTACCTGAACAAAAGGCGCCAGCAAATAGACCACTACGTGAAATGTCATACATACCCTCTTCGGGCAAGAAAGATTTTCTTAACACGAATGACCGTCGAGATGATGATAAATTTAGTAAAATAAATCGACTAGCTAAGGAACGTAAGGTTGTAAGAAGGTAGTGGTGTAGAGATAGCCATGTATATGTACATATTAATATCACTTATTTAATATATTTTCACGTAAGTTATGATGTACATCGTCGCTTAGCTTCCGGGCTCTTCGTTTCGATATATATCCTTTTGGACTACAATCATTTAACGCAAACTCGTGCCATTTTTTAGTGATGTCATACTTACTAGCGTGAGATGTTTTGGAATAACCACTTAATATCTGAGTATCAGGGACTATATTTGTGACATTATTTGGATCTTGTATCATACCGTTCTCTCCTGCATTCATTTGCACATCCAGACCATGTGTAGCAAAGTATATCCAAGCATCGTACATATCAGCATCGTGATCTTTGTCATGAAATGGCCCAGGTTTATCTAACCGTCCACAACCCGTGGCGGCTAACTGGTCATATTTTAATTCATCTGGCCATTTCTCGCCATTACAATCGTCTTCTCCGATGTGTCTTATACCATGCACTATCATTTGGTGTGGGTTAAATATTTTTTGTCCTAAATGACTAGGATTAATTTCAGTTGCTGGTATTCTTATGTGATGCAACCCGTACAACCAAGCTATTACACCAAAGCCAACATCTAGTGTAACTTGGAAGTGTTTGCATTCATCTTGATGACCGTAATCTTTTGCTGCTACAGCGATCAAATCTAATGCTCTTTTGTTTAAAAACATTGGCTGATACCAACCTAAAGTATGTATCTCTTTACACTCTTCAATGTGCCAGACACCAGGATTACCCAAATCATGTCGACTAGACTCAACATTGCCGACCAATGGAAGCTTATCACTTACACCAGATTTCTCAATGATGGATAACCATTTCATTACTTGATCTGGGCGGAAGAAGGTATCATCATCACAGTGAAAAACATACTTTAAGTGAGACCAAAGTGCAGTATTTTCAGTTAAATAATTAACAATTTCATCCATTTTACAACATGGACCATTTGCTCCATAGTATTCATTAGTACATTTTCGTGTTAAAACATATGTTGGTTCATTATGGCAACTAAAAGTTGTAAAATGAGGAAAATTCTCCATATGACAGTGACGTAATACTGTGCGCTGTTTAAAATTATCCTCCTCTATTACAAATACATTGGCAAAAAATCTCATCCAAGTTCTTGCAGAGGGAATTATACGATCTCTTAAATACGTCTCATCATCTTTACCAGTTGATAGCACTAATATAGCAACATCCTCATTCTTCAACCCATTAACTTCACCTAAGATTTGCCATGGTTTGGGATGGCTTGTATTATGATGCTTCCGAAAATCATTCGTGGGTGGAACAGTAACTTCTTGTAATTTACGGCGATAAAGCGCCTCGTGATACTGCAATCTTTTCTCCCATTTTAATTCGTCAAACTCGAGTGATTCTGTGCGGTTCCCTGTGATGGAACGTGCGCAGAGTGCGAGGAAAAACACTGCAATCCCCAGGCGCAGCATCCGAGTTAGATATGGTATTTCTACCTACCTGCCTTTTTTTCCAGTTCCTTCTCCGGAAGTTCATTAGCCAGGATCTGGAACTAAGAGAATATATAACGAATTAATTACAAGTAAAGAGTGAATTCATGGACAAAAGAACTGAAAACACAGTAAGAGATTCCTTGATTGTTGATACTATTCTGGAGGTTTAGATACTGTATCTATAAAGAAACAAGAGCCAGTAATAGTTTCGCGAACATTAAAATGCTTGTAATTATTTAATTTAATTGCGATAGATTGTTCGTCGTGATCTCTACTACTTTTACTTCCTGTACATATATATATAAAGCCCTTCGCTAATCCCTACATAAGTGGACCGTTAAAGGAATTCCCTGAACATTGCAGTGAGCAAAGAGATAATTGTGCAAGCATGAGTAATGTGGATGGAAAAGGGCGTGGTCCCGCTCGCCGCGAGTCCCTCGTACCAACAAGTCGTCGAGTTCCAATGGCGCTGAGTCAAACTGTAGTTAACAGTAATAATGATAACGATATTCGTTCATCATTACATAATGATAGTTTAAGGGAAATTGCATTAAAACGTGAAGAAGAGTTACTAACACTAAAAGAATTCAGTAAAGTTGAAACTGAAAGCTTATATTCAATGATTGAAGAAGAAAAAACTAATAAAATTGCATTGGAGGAACGATTAAAACAATTAGAAAAAGAGAATAAACGCCTTGAGATGGAGTCATCAAATAATAAAACAGGATATGATTTACTGAAGAAAGTATGCTTAGTTGATTTAAAAAAGGCTTATAGAGATGCAGACCAGCTGCTTGATGACGCTCAAAAGGTTGTAAATTATTGTGGTTAAATATTGTAAAATAATTCAGTGAAAAAATTATTACGACTTTAACCTCCAAATTGGAAGTGAAATTGCTGTCCACCACCGAAATGCTGTCCTCCTCCACCAAACGGATTACCATGAAATTGATAGAATTGTTGTCCGCCTCTGTGTCCACTATTTCCTTGATTTTCAAATACTTCCTCACCTCTATCATACTTTGCACGCTTTTCGTCATCAGTTAAGACTTCATAAGCTTCGGATATTTCTGCAAATTTTTTAGTTGCTTTTTCTTTATCTTCCTCACCAGTATGTTTGTCAGGATGCCATTGTAATGCTAACTCACGATATGCTTTTTTAATATCTTTAGGTTTGGCGTTACGCTTAATTCCCAGTATCTTGTAGTAATCTTTTTGTTTGCTTTGCTTTTGCGCCGCCTCCGCTTTTCTTAGCTCTTGTTCAATACCACCATCATCAGGTGCAAGTTCACGAGCTTTATTGTACCGGTAGACTGCTTCATCAAATTCTTCTAATTCCATATGTATTTTACCTAACAAGCGATGGGCTTGAACATTATTATTCTCTTTTTCTATTACACTATTGGCATATTCTTTTGCTTCTTTTGTTTGCTTATTACTCAAATACGCAGCACTTAAATCTAATTTTGTTTTTACGGCAATTGTGCGATGTTCAGGATCTGCTTGCAGTAACGAGAGTAAGAATTTGATTTGATTCTCATATTTACCTTCATTTCCAGCCTTTTCAGCTTTAGACATCAGATCTTTCATTTTCTTTACTTGACGATGACCAGTTATACATCCCCTGTGCTCTGGATCAAACTTCAAACCTTGACGATAATGATTTATTGCTGATTCTAACTCTCCTAATACATAATATGCATTACCGCGTAATTCCAATGCTTCAATATTGTTTCCTTCAATTTTCAATAATTTACCAGTATCTGCAATAGCTTCGTACATATCGCCGGCAAAATATTGACACTGGGCACGTTTGTAAAGTAAACTAGGTGCCGATTCTGCAACTCGAATAGCTTGTGCATAATGCTCCTTAGCCGCCGCGTAGTTTTTAGTATTAAATGCTGCATCGCCGTCTTTAATAGACTTACTGCAGATAGAAGCCTCTGGTAATCCAGTTAAATCTTTACTGGTTGGATTAATTTTTTGTAAATTCTTATAATCTATTTCCGCATCTTCACACTTACCCATTTTTAGCAGCAGTTTACTACGCTGTACTAAACATTGCTCAAAGTCGGGTTTTATCGCCAGTGCACTATGCGCGAGGAAATGAATAAGGGATTGTGAGAGCATATAAATTATCACATTACCTATTAAGATCTTGTAGAGCCTCCTTATATTTATGTTGTCGTAAGTAAAATCTAAATCGTTTATAAAAATTGTTTTCATTTTTAGGTTCTAATTCAATAACCTTTGCTAATATATTAATTGCATTATCTACATCACCACTAGAGAAGGCTACATCTGCACTAGCACGTAATTTACCTACTGATACAGTACCATCTTTTCCAACCTCTCCAGTCACGCCAACATTCACCCCGGCATCGTTCCCCACTACAGCCGGGATAGAGGCAACCAACCACGCGAGCAGACAGATGCAGAACGCGCGAATCATGTTATTTAAATATTTTTCGCGTCCCGTCAAAAAAATCAATAGGGGATTATTAAATTCCAATAGAATAGAAATTTTATTAGAAAAATAGTAAATGGAGCATAATAGTATCAATAATATGAAAAATATTGACATCTTCAATATTGTTTAATAAATTGTTCTGTGGTTAGATCACTGCGTATTACTTTTTATTTAACTGTCTGATTATCATATCAGAATCATCACTTGTAGTGCAATCATAAGCGCTAGCCCGACAACCCTTAGCGCAATCGATCCAAAGGCAAGTCTTATCTATGCATCCTGGTTAGGGCAGTGAGCTGACGGCCGGACCTTTTGGCGACGACGGTATCTTCATGAATATGAAAAAAACAGAAAAATTACCAAATTTTACAGTAGAAATGGCAAGATACGGTTAAATTCGCCTGAAACAAGATGGAAATCGACTTAGAGATCGAAAGTACGACGATTGATTCGCCAATCAAGATAGTCAAACCAAGGAAAAGTGATAATAAATTACCACTTGATATTTCGGAAAAATCTACATCACCTTCAGCGGCAAGTAGACCGACTACAAAATTCATATCAGAAGGATCGGCATTTCGTAGGATAGATTCACCATTAACACTTAAAACACCGCAAAAAAATAGTGTTAATAATGGAAGAACAGATACTTTATCACCTGGTATTGCTATCTCACCAAGTTATGCCGCACAAATCAATAGATCAACTGTGGGCAAGGAAATGAAAAATAAGAGCATCTATAATGATAATAGTTCATTTCTTGGTGATACATTTGCACCATTTTCTGGTGGTGAAAATACTCTTTATCGTAGTGATAATTATTATAATTCATCGGAGTCATTATCACCACCTGGTTTAAGCTCAAATCAATCAGCATCGCCAGATATATTAGGGATGGTACATCAATTAGTACAAAAGAATAATAATTTTCAACAGGTTTTATCAAGCACGGAGTCGTTATTTAGTCATTTCTCAGACAATGATGGTAGTTTAAGTGGTCGATATAGTGTAGATGATGGTGAAGATTTTCATGGCCATGGGACATTATCATCATCTTATTCATCTTTGCAAAGTCTTGGAGACATTCATTCACTAAGATTGAATGATGACAATTCTTCATTACGTGGCAGTAAGGAAATAGACGCAGGATTTAGTAACTTGAATTATCACTCTGGGGAATCAGCTATACCATACGACCATTCAAGAAATAGACGACGCCCATTACATTTTACGGATTTGGATAACCTCAACCCTTCTACTAATTCAAATACTGGAGGATCATTCCACCAATCTGGGATTGTTGATCGCTCATATGGCTTAAATCCACAGAGACAGTTACAACCTCAAGCACATCCTTTACCTTATAATCAAGGATCTCAACAACCTGGCTATTCAAACAATGGTAATATTCAGATGTCTCCGTATGAGTCACACTATTCCCAAGAGTCGCGTCATTACATTCCAAATGAGTACCAACACGTTCAACAGCAGTACACAGGATTTTCGGCTTATAATAAGCAGTATATTCCTGTGCAACAACAGCAATTAGCTTACGATAATCACGATAATCGTCAGTATCCATCTTCTCATTATCCAATTGCTAATCCCAGTCGTAATCATGCGGGACTATATGGTGACTCTAATAATAACATTAACTCTTATTATGAGAATACACGAGTTAATGATCGCTATCAAAGTAATACCGAGCAAGCAGGAAGAATCCCAGCTAATGCATATAATATGCAAAATATTGCAGGAGTAGATCATCGTTATATAGGTAATGATGATGGTCAATATAATCAATTTTCTCGCACTAATTCATTACCGTTACCACTTACTGCTCCAAGAAGTAACGTGTTATACGGTAACCCACCCCAGTCAGTTCATATGCCGGTGTATGACTATGATAATCGACCAAGGAATGAAAATTCTCACCAGCAGTATAATTATGGTAATCAGATACACCCTCAAGGATATCCGCAGCCGCATCCTCAATCTCCGACTCGTTCTATGAATTCAGCTGGTATGCTTCCTCATCCAAGTGCACAATCGACCCAATATCAAAATTACATACCGAATTCCCATGAGTCATCAGGGCATTACTATCCAAATTCAATGGAATCTAGGCAACCAGTATACCAACAAAATCAAAAAAATCGGTCGAAGAATATTCCGGATGATAGTAATTACAGTGCCAATTCTAATCAAGTGAATAGGTCTAACATGCCATATTCATCGCACAATATGAACCACAAGGGATATAACTCCCACCCATCTTCGCAGCAGCATCATCATCAACACCAGTATCAACAGCAGCAGCAACAACAGCAACAGTATACTAGTTTAGTTCAGGGTAACACAACTATGGCGGGTGCTAACGACCAAGTTCATGGTCAAGAAATACGTGGAGCGCGGTATAACTCTGTCCCCACTCAACGTCGAAGTCAATCTGGTGATGCTTTAAATTCCCAAGTAACAGGTAAAATTGACTCAACGGCTAATAGTAGATCATCCGCACATAATCCAGTCGCGCCTGTGGCTGGTAGGGGACAAACATATAATGCCCTGTCAACTGATACTACATTTCGTTCTTATGGTATCGCACCACGAATTCAGTCCACTTCTGTACACCAGCAAACACGTCAAGAATTGGTTGAATCTCCTCATAGTAAAAGTAAATATAAAGAGTTTTATCGTGAGTTACGCAACAAGGAGCGTGAGTCGTTAGAAACGGCTATTCATTTTGCGGAGCAGTCATTACAACATATGCCAGAGAAGATGAAGTGGCGGGTTTGTCTTGAACTAGCCGATTTGGCTAAGCGTTCCAATGATTTCGATAAAGCACGTCAACTATATGAAGAAGTTTGTCACCGTCAACCGCTAGCATCACAAGGATGGTTAGAGTGGTCTAAAATGGAAGAAGAAAGTGGAAGAGTCAAGAATTCATTAAAGATATTGCGTGAAGGGTTGAAGCATTGTCATTTCCATGAGGGTTTATTGACAAAAGCTGTGAAACAACAAGAAAAATTGCATGATATAAAGGCGGCTAGAGAAATGTTGAGTGTGCTGAAATATGAATCAATAGATAAAGCATGGAAAGGTGTATTAGAAGGCGCATTGCTAGAAGCTAGAGTAGGCAAGTCGGGTGTTGCAAGGCAATTCTTTAAGTATTTAATGGAAAATGTATCCTGGTATGGCCCTATTTACCACGAAGCGTATCGTTTGGAAGAAAAGGATGGTAATGAGCGTCAGGCGTTGGATATTATTAAACGTGGATTAAGTCAGTTACCTCGATATGGTCCACTATGGTTCGGTTTAATGCGTATTATAGAACGGCAAGATGTGCGATTAGAGAAGAAGTATTGGTTTCTTGGTAGAACACCATTAATGACGAAGCTTCGTGAAGAGACAAAAAATGCGGTGCGTAATATTAGTAAAGAATTAATATGGAAAGTATATTTTGAGCTCTCTCAGGCCGAAGAAAGGGCAGCTGAAGCGGCTGCATTTGGATTGCATTACCTGTCATCACTATCGCTGTACCAAGCACGGAATAAATTATATGCAAATGCTCGCATTGTATTAGTTAAATCGCTACTTGGTTGCCCAGCGAATTTGAGATGGAAAATTTGGCTCGCAGGATCAAGGTTAGAGTTATCCACTGGATCGTTGCGCAAAGCCCGGCTACTCCTATGTAGAGCATATGCCGAAGTGCCTCATAAAAGCAAATCATATGTATATCTTGAATGCTCAAGAGTGGAAGAGTATGCCGGCAATATAGCTGGCGCTCGGCGAATATTACATCGAGCAAAGGAAGAAGGTAAAGGTGAATGGAAGGTTTTCTTAGAAATGGCATTGTTAGAGATACGATGTGGTAACAAACGTGGTGCAGTCAAAGCAGCAAATGATGCATTGAAATTGCATAGTGGCACTGGTAGACTATGGGCAATTTTAATTCAAATATGTCATCGACTAGAAAAAGTTATTAAACCGTCATTACTTGCAGCAAATAATGAAACTCAAGGATCTGACGATTTAAGCACCATCAGTAACAATGAAGACGATGTAGCGGATGACCATTATCCTGTACAGAGCAAGCATGATGTTTTGTTTCGGGCATTAGAAGAGGTACCTAAAAGTGGTGAAGTGTGGTGCGAAGGAGCTAGATGCCACCTAAATCCGTTAGATATTGTGTCATTTGATTTGAGCAAAGCTCAACGATATTTATGCTTTGCTATACAATTTACACCGCAATATGGTGATACTTTTGTTGAATATTTGCGGCTGGAAATGTTGTGTCAAGTATTGTTACCGAGAGTATTAGCCGTGCTAGGACTACCACTAGTTCCATTTATTAAACGCTATTTATCTGAAGACTGTGAAGCAGATATCATGGATATGCTTAGTGACTATGAGTCGCTGCAATCACTATGTTGTGCCGACCCTATATCCATACCAGCAACACCATTTGATCGACAAAAACGACGTAAAATCATTGTCGGTATAGAGAGAATGGAGTTCGATATGGGATCAATGTTGCCATTCTATAAAGCTACAAACAAAAAGCTATTGCAAAGGCGATGCATTAATGCTGATCCAAATTATGGTACATTATGGTTTTTTTGCCGTCCAAAACCATTTGATATTCCCTCAAAAATCTTAAAGTCGGCATTAGAATCACTAACTCACGACTTAATTGCTGCACAAAAGCTTTATGTTCGCGCAATATTTCATTATGTTATGAAATGTATCTCGAAAGTATATAAAAAAGAATTTATTAAAGACAATTCTGGTAAGAATATGTCCTCGAAAATATCATCCGCCAGTGCGATAAGCAGTAGTAGCATTGATAGCGGTGATACTCATGACCGAATTAGTGACAATAAAATGAATGATTCATTGAATTATTCCATTGAATCGCGTGCATCAGTGTCCTCTAACTCGTCATCGTCCAGTAGTAATAGTATTTTCTATCGTTCGAATATCAAGAATATGAATCAATCGTTAGATTCTGATGGAGATAATGAAATGCGAATGTTACTGGAGGTGCAAGAGGACGGAAAAGATCAATCATCGAGAGAAGATGAATTGATCAATGATTTTGAACTAAGCAAATCAATGTTAGGCAATTGGCCTTGTATAGTGGATGTACAGTCCATTGCCTTAGCAAATGTTGATGGCACATTATTTGCTTCAACCGATTTTGTTTCTTCATTCATTCAATTAAATAGACTAATTGATAACCGCAATTTGAATGAAGAAGACAGAAGAAAGGTGTTATTTGGCAGCGATATGATTATACCATAGTGACGCTCGCAAATATTTATTTATGTGTAAAATAATTAGAAAATAGACTCGTTCACGACGTTTAAAACGTCACGTTTTAATTACCGGTACTGATTTCCGGCCATCATTGACGTGCATGCCATGCACGTCACAATCCTGCCTCCTCACTAGAAGTCCGTAGAATGCACCTTAATTTGATCGTGGTCATGGTAATTGCAGCAGTCCTTCTCGCGCAGTCCAACGCATTCTTGAAGAATAAATCAATTTTAGGAAAATTTTCGTCACGTTTATTTGCTGTTACTACG
>JACCDO011962936.1_pt1 | contig 17679 bp, 12 predicted proteins | sample 7446101 | NCBI WGS metagenome assembly JACCDO01 (sample SAMN15323440, study PRJNA562643) | freshwater metagenome | isolation source: river surface water | place: USA:Blue River Watershed | collected 2017-08-16 | reverse complement strand
TTGGCAAATTTTTTTGCCAAGTTGATTAACATCCACACCTCTATCCTAAACATCCTTCGACAAGGATTGATACACATCAAGCTGGAGCGGATGGACAAATTACTACTTAAATCAGTTAAAATAATTAAGTTAAATTCTACTTTAGTGCTGCTTTTAGCTCATCTTTATTGACTATCTCGATAATCTAATGGAGATCCCGCTATTGAATATTGCATGAGTAGAGTCACTCTACTAGAGTGAGCTTGGAATGCGTTTCTTTCACGGCTTGTCCGCTTATTTATTTTTCTATCCGTATGTGTTTTTAAATTAATTATTTGGACTTGATCACTAGCAATTGTGCTAATCCCTGTTGATTGAGGACCAGCGATTATTACCTATCGCCACCGTGACAGTCAATTGCGGATTACCAATTAGCTGGTTCCTCACCAACTCTATCTGTTAATAAGGGAAGATCTTGGCGGATAAATGGCAAGTTTAATTGAGGCGGAAGTGGAAAGAAAACTAAGTGAGATGACTGTTGAGTCTAAAGTTAATGCAGATGATGAGATGAAAGGAGGAGGCGGTGAAAATGAGGATGATGACGATGATGATGACGATGAAGAAAATGGCGATGCCGGTGAAGGGCAAGTATGTGCCACAGGCGAAAAGAAGAAGAAGAAAAAGAAGAAAAAGAAGAAGGGTGGAAAAAAGAAAAGTGATGGAGCCCTTAGTGGAACAAAGTTACCTTTGAGTCGATGTTTAGGTGGATTTACTGACTACTATACTAAATATGGACAATCAGAACCCCCAACAAGACCCGTTAGTACCCTTTTTGCAGTAGGCTCATTTCCTCACGGGGAAATATTGCCACATGGTGTAACTAAACATGAACGTATTTCAACAGTGCGTGTTACAGAGGAAGAAAAACGAGAAAACGACAGAATTTTAAATGCTGAATTATACGATTCTGTAAGACAAGCAGCTGAAGTTCATCGTCAAGTACGTCGATACGCTCAAAGTTTTATAACCCCAGGAATAAAATTGATAGATATGTGTGATAGAATTGAAGAATGTAACCGACGTTTAGTTAAAGAAAATGGATTGAATGCTGGAATAGGTTTTCCAACAGGGTGCTCAATAAATCATGTTGCTGCTCATTATACACCTAATTGTGGCGATGAGACTGTATTGCAATATGGAGATGTTATGAAAGTGGATTTTGGAACACAAATAAATGGACGAATTATTGATTGCGCATGGACTGTTGCATTCGATCCTCAATTTGATCCATTACTAGAAGCCGTGAAAGAGGCTACAAATACAGGTATAAAGGCAGCTGGTATTGATGTTCAGTTATGTGAAGTAGGCGAAGCAATTCAAGAGGTAATGGAATCGCACGAAGTTGAAATAAATGGAAAAGTATATCCTATAAAATGTTGTAGAAATTTGAATGGACATTCTATTGGTGCATATCAAATTCATGCTGGCAAATCAGTTCCTATAGTAAAAAATTCTGATACTACTAGAATGGAAGAAGGTGAATTTTATGCTATTGAAACATTTGGTTCCACTGGAAATGGATATGTAATTGAAGAAGGCGAATGCTCTCATTATATGCGAATTTAATGCACCACATGTACCATTGAAGTTACCACGATCAAAAAAATTATTAGCGCATATAAATAAAACTTTTGGAACACTGGCCTTTTGTAGAAAGTGGTTAGAACGAGACGATGGTGGCAGTTTTACTGTCAACGGAAATAATGGTAAACAAGAACAGTATTATTCTTCATTACGAAATTTATGCGATGTTGGTTTAATCAATCCGTACCCGCCATTATGTGATAGGTTCGGTTCTTATGTCGCACAATATGAGCATACTCTTGTTCTACGTCCTACATGTAAGGAAGTGCTTTCCAGAGGTGACGATTTTTGATTGTATAATACTTACCTGTAAATTATATAATTATATCAACTCAAATATATGTGGTATAACAATTTCAAAGGCCGGCTCTACTTTCAACAAGAAAAAGACTCACACTTCCTCCTGCAACATTACGGTATTCGCACTAGTTTTGGCGCATTTTATCGATGTCGCAAGTCGTGCTAAACCTCGCTGTTTTCTGCATTTTTTTTGTATATTTGATCAATGCGCAAGTGTGCACTGATGAAACTTGTTCAAATACCGAGGCAATGATACCGAAAGGAGCAAATGCTAAAGGAAAACCAATGGAAGCTGAAATAAATAAATGCCACGATCGACACAAGCAATGCGAGGCATTCAAGAATCAAGGAGAATGTGAAAAGAATCCTGGTTGGATGATTGTTAACTGTCCAGTTAGTTGTAATTCTTGTCATTTATTAGATCCAAAAGTAAGATGTAATAGAAACAGGTTAAATATAACAGATCAACCAATTTTAAAACCTGGTGATATGAATCGAATTTTTGAAGACATTATAGATAAATATAGCGATCAATATACTATAGATATCGTATCACGTGATCCATGGATAATAACATTTGATAATTTTTTATCTGATGCAGAAGTTGAATCTTTAATTGCTGAAAGTGAAGGACGTTGGGAAAGATCTACAGATACTGGCGAAAGGAATGCATACGGAGAAACTGGTCGTGTTGTATCACAATCTAGAACAAGTTCAAATGCATGGTGCAGACATGATTGCGAGAGTAATCCTAATGTTGCATCAATTATTACCAAAATTGAAGATATAACGCAAGTTCCAAGGGGAAATTACGAATCATTCCAAGTTTTAAGATATGAAATAGGACAAAAGTACAATACACATCATGATGCATCTGTTATTCAAAATAATTTAGCATGTGGGCTTCGTATATTAACATTTTTCTTATACCTGTCAGATGTTGAACAAGGTGGTGAGACTGGATTTCCTAATTTAAAAGTTGCCGTTAAGCCAATGCGAGGAAAAGGATTGTTATGGGCTAATACACTAAATATGAACCCTGATCAACCTGATCAGAGAACCATGCACGAAGCACGTCCCGTTATTCAAGGTGTAAAATATGCTGCTAATACATGGATTCATATGTACGATTTTGCTATTCCTAATTTACATGGATGCACTGGTAAGCCGTTGCTATTGAATTTTTATTTCGTCTCATCACTAACCATACTTAAACATAACTAGGCGCATTTGATAATCTTTAAATATAAATACATATTGAAATTGCTGCGAGCCGCCACGCATTTATAAACAAACTATACCTTTATTATTATTTTGTTACTAAATAATGTTTTTAATACAAACTAGACAGTTAGGGTAATTGTTTGTTTTCCGTGACAGGATACATTAGCTTGTTCTCTACTAGAGCCATGGGCAACATATTTTGCTCTGACTGCTGCAAGAAGCAAGGCTACAAGTCGCTGGACGACAATTTCGAGGAAGGAAATAGTATATTTGATTCAAATATTAACTTTTTTAATGGTTTATGGCTTGAAAGAAAATTTACACAGAATACGGCGTATGAGAAAAGATTTTTATGGGTATCTGAAGATGATACTGATGCTAACAAACGCAAAGGATATTCAATTCACATGTCGGAATTTGCAGCTAAAAATAGACGACACAAGGAAGCTAATTTGAAGGATGTTGTTAAAATTGAAATCGGAAAACCTAATAAAGCAGCGCAAGCAGTAGATGAAAACCATTGTTTAACTATCAATTTTAAATTAGGTGGTGGTATTGATCTTAAATTTGAAAATCAAGTTGATAGAGATTTATGGTATAAAAAATTAAAAACTATATTGGCCTACCATCATAGCCTAGAGAAAAAGTCTCTGGATAAATAGACTTCAATATTTCGGATATATTTCTGGTATCGATGACAATACCAATTTTGTTTAAAGTTCCGTCAAATATTGTTGTTTATATGGAAATCGTTAAACCAATAAATGATTGTTTATAGAATATTATCGCCTCTGTTCAGGTTTGTGATTACAAGTATAATAAAAGTGTAATATAAATAAAAATAATTTAAGGTATATTTAAATATATTAATAATAACATAAATAATGTACTAAACATATAGTTTTCCGTGTACGTAATAATTGGTAACTGAAGATAATAATTAAACAACCAGTAATCAAAACGTAACACGATAATTTTTTAACACGCACATAAATTTTGACACCATAAAACCGCTACCTTTTATGCTGTACTTTCAAACGCTTCGTTCCGATTTGAAAACCATTCATACTTATAATTGCAGCTTCCGCACTTTGGACAGAATCAAATGATACAAAACCGAATCCTCTAGAATCAGATGTTATCTTATCTACAAATACTTTAGCAGAAATCACATTACCGAAACTTGTGAATAAAGTTGCCAAATCTGCATCAGTTATATCCCTTGGTAAATGATAAATAAATAAATTTGCTCCGGGAGGACCCTCGACAGGTTTCTCTTCCGATAATTTATGATTAGTCATGGCTACTGGGATTGAAGGATTTCCATAGCGTCCATAAATTCTTTGCGGTGAGTGATGCGGTGGTATCAATACTGGTGTAGGCATCATTTGGATAGGGTAAAAGACTGGTAATGGATGTCCCATCTGATTAGGTAGTTGATGGTCAATAATTGAGTTACGATCTGGTGATATTGAATCATTTTGAGATGGACGACTATTATATGATGGTCCTTTTAGAGTATTAAGACCTTGTGACGGCAGATAAGTATATACAACTTGAGGGGTAACTTGAGCTTCTGGAAGGTAAATATATTCAGCTCCTGAATGCTGAAACTTGTTGAGGGTTTGTCCTGTTGTATTATCTGGTGAACCAGGTTGTACTTTTTTATCAGCAAATTTGACTACAATTGGTTTTGAAGAACCATGAGGCAAAGAACCATGTAGGGAGTAAATTGCCGCTACAGCTGATTCATATTCTATGTATTTAACAAAACCACAACCTTTGGAAGAACCATCATTGCCTCTTATAACATGAACTTCTTTTAATACTCCAAACGGTGAAAACATTTCAAATAATTCCGTTTCTGTGTATAATTTTGGAAGCATACCAACAAATATCTTATTAGAACGTTCTGGTACTCCATCAGCGTATCGTACTTGTAATAAGTTTGTAGCTTCAGGAAACATATACTTTTCATGAAGCTCTTCAATTGCTTTATTCGCTGCATTTTCATCACTATAAACGACAAAAGCACATCCTTTGTGAGTAGAATCCACCTTATTCCTGATAATATTAATACTGACAACAGTACCAAATGTTGTGAATAAAGGATATAATTCATCCTCTTCGATAGTTTTAGGAATCTATAAAGAATAGTTAGTCATAAATAGTAAATTTATCATGAAAAAGCATTTTCACCTGTCCAACAAACAACTTATATCCTTCAGTATTTTCAATCTGATAATCCGAATTAGTTTGAGCAATATCTTCACCTGCCGATGGATTAGCACCAGTCATGTTTCCTTCTTCCGACATGACCGACACACACAATTACGAGCGATTCAACACACAGCAGCACGCACAAACATGCAAACGGGGCTAGGCTTCAATGACGCGGTTTTTCTCTTTTGGATTCTGACAAACCACGTGAGCGAATCTTTTTATCGCACTTAACGAGTTGCGGGAGTGCAGCGAGGGACTACCTATTTCACCACCATTTTGTCGTAATTCAATTTGGTTAAAAGTAATGCAGCAAGTGCGTATATACAATTATATTGAGTTAAATACATAGCTTATGTCATTATAATCTAAATATTATTTAATTAATTTAAAAACAAATAATAGCAATCTGTGCGAGCTTCGAATTCATGCAGTTATGAGTGAGTGAGCGAAACATCGACCTACTCGCACTTGAATATTGCTGTTTCGTTAGCTATGGGTCCTGAGACTTGATCCCTGACGCACTAAGAAAAGGTCAGTTCCTACCATTAGTATTGTCCAACGAGGTTGGCATGTCGCTGCAGATGAGAGCATTCGTGCTGTGCGTACTATGCGTTCTTCTAACGCAGTGCGTGACATTCGCGCTTCACTTACACATGTCATCGAAAGCTCGCGGTGCAACTAGTTGGGGACAACGAAGCTATAACAAGGATAATCGAGATGGTGGTTGGAGTAGTAAAGGAAAGTTCGGTGGTAATAAAGGCAGTTTTGGAGGTGGTTGGCAAAATAGAATGGATCCAGCAGCTAAATTAAAGTTTTCAGAGACAATAAAGATCGATCCAGAGGTTAAAGCACCAATAACAGATATGAAATTTTCACCCCAAACACTTAAAATATTAGAGGAAAAGAAATTTACACAAATGACACCAGTTCAAACCGCATCATATGATCCTGTATTTAATGGAAAAGATGTAGTTGCACGATCTCGCACTGGTACAGGTAAAACGTTTGCGTTTGGTTTACCAATTATAGAAAAACTTATAGCAAATGGAATTGGAGAAAAAAGAATGGTTAATGGATTACCTTTAGTGCTGATAATGGAACCAACCCGAGAACTTGCAATGCAAGTTGCACAAGAATTGTCTGGATTTTGTGCAATTCATCGATTACGCATTACTGCAATTTATGGTGGTGTTTCATTTTCAATGCAAGAAAAAATTATAAGATCAGGTGTGCATATATTAGTTGCCACTCCTGGTAGAGCATTAGATCATATTTCAAGGGGTACATTAGATTTATCTAATTGTCAACACGTTGTATTAGATGAAGGTGATACCATGTTGGAAATGGGATTTCAAAAAAGTGTTGAAAGTATTATTGCTAATGTGAAAACTCCTGGTGAGAAAGCACGAAGAGCAGCTGCCGAATCACTACTTGATGGTTATGATGGCGATGCACCACGTTCCGATAATTCAGGATATCAAAGTAAGAGTAAAAATTATGATTTAGATGAAATTGTGAGTGACGAAGATGATACTCCTGAAAGAAATGTTCAAATGCTATTATTTAGCGCCACTATGCCAGGATGGATATGTAGACTTACTGATAAGCACATGAAGAATCCTATATTTTTAGATGCAGTGCAAGAAGGCGAAAATAGATTAGCATCAACAATTACACACTACGCAATTAAACTACCACCATTTGAAGATCGCATATCATCTGTAAGTGCATATATTGAAGACCTAATACTGACAAAAAGTTTAGGAGGACAAACAATTGTATTCACAAATACTAAAGATGAGGCCGATACATTAATCGGCACTGACTGTTTTGGTCAACTTAAGTGTCAGGTATTACATGGCGATATAGGACAACATTCAAGACAAATTACAATTAAACAATTCAAAGAAGGAAGTATCGAAGTTCTTGTTGCAACTGATGTTGCTGCTCGTGGACTGGATATTGCAGGTGTAGAGTTAGTTGTACACACAGCACCGCCAGGAGATTTTGATACATACGTGCACAGAAGTGGACGTACTGGACGCGCCGGTAGAAATGGAACTTCAGTTTTATTATTTTCAGCTGCCGAGGAAAGAAAATTAAGTACTTATGAAAATGCATTGAATTTTAAATTCCAACGTGCTGGACCACCATCACCACAACAAATTAGTGAAGCAAGTGCTGTATACGCGACAAAAAAGTTAGAAAAGGTTGACGATGATGCCGTTGAATATTTCATTCCTTACGCACAATCACTTATACGAGATCTTCACGACGAAGAAGAAATTGACGCAAAGGAGGATATGGTTTATTCTAGTGAAAAAGTTGAAGAATTAATGGCACGATGCTTAGCTGCTATTAGTAATAAAAATTCAATTTCTTGTAGATCGATATTAAGCGGATCTCAAAATACTATGACTCTTCAAGTTAATGCTGTATTTAAGAATGGTACATCACCAGGATTGATACGTGATTGGCAGAAACTATTTGCTGGTGTATTAAAGCGTACACTTGATATGGACAATGTAAAATTTGGTAAAACTGTCATGGCAAAAGATAAAAATAGGCAAATGATTGCATTGATTGATGTTCCATACGAAAGTGGCCGTGACATTATGCAAAAATTACAGACAGTATCTCTACCACAAGGAGTGAATATTCAACCTTGTGAATCATTACCATCAGTTGTTATATCTGATAGACCTGAATATACTTCGTATGGAAACGATAATTATAGAAGCAGTAGTAGTGGCGGTGGTGGTGGTGGTAGTGGTAGAAGTTGGGGTGGTAACAAAGGAGATAGAGGAGGGGATAGAGATAGAAGAGGAAGTTATGGAGGTTCCAAAAGTGATCGTCGATGGTAATTTATACTGTTTCTTTGTATATCTTTTTAAATTTAACAAAAAATGATATTAAACAAATAAATATAATACATTTTCCATATTATTACACATTGTCGCTCTATTTCAGTTTGAAATTGGTAATATTTCCAATTTTAGTGGCAACGGCCGGGTTTGAAGGGGGATTGAGGGTTACCAAAACGGACAAAAAAATCGGCCCTAGCAAAAAACTGTCAAAATTGATATCAATTTGTTTCGCTTGGTCGATCAAGAAACGACTCGCGACTGAAGAGGAATGTTTAACTACGCGGTTGTTCTAGGCTTTCTACTCGCACTCGCCTCCCAAGTACAGGCTGGCTGCGATAATCAATGTTCTGGTCATGGTACTTGTGGATTTGATGATGTTTGTACTTGTTACGATAACTGGGGAGTTGGTTTAACTCACGATTCAGGTGATTGCTCTGAAAGAGTGTGCCCATATGAAATTGCATGGGTTGACACACCTACTTCTGGTGGATTATTTCATAATTATGCGGAATGTGCTAACCGTGGTATTTGTGATCGTAGTACTGGTGAATGTCAGTGCTTCGACGGATATGAAGGCAAAGGATGCCAACGAACTACATGCCCAAATGACTGCTCCGGTCACGGCACATGTGAGTATATCGAAGATATGGAATTTGATAATTCCTGGGATTCTAAGAGTGTTAAAGTTTATCGTGATACTTTACCTACGTTTACATATACTAACTGGGATGAACATAAAATTAGAGGTTGTGTGTGCGACGCTACATATACCGACATCGATTGCTCTAAACGTTTGTGTCCTCATGGTACCGATGTACTCGATCAAAGGGATGATTTAACTGCCGATGAAAAATACCATGAACAAACAATCTTATTAATTGCAAGTAATGATTTAGATGAGATTGAAGCTAAGACATTTGCGTTAACATTTAAATCAAGATTAAACGAAACATTTACAACATACCCTATTGTTATCCCTTCCGCACAAGCCACTACTGACTTAACTGCACTCGCAAATGACGTTCGTCTCGCACTTCTTAAATTACCTAATAGAGTTATTGATGACGTAATTGTAACCGCGGAGTCTGGAAACAATGAAAATTATTTTGAACAAGAGATTGATTCCGTTGAAAATATAGAAATTACGATTCAATTCAGTGGTGATGCTGTTCAAGGTCATCAACACGCACTTATTATCGAATCTTACGAATGTACTGTAGGATGCACTCCAAGAATTACTGGTATGAACTTACAGACTAGAGTAGGCGCCAACTATTCAGAAGTAACTGAAATTATCCAATCTGACTACAACAGTTATGAATGTGGTCGCCGCGGCAAATGTGATTACACTACCGGTCTATGCTCCTGTTTCACCGGATACACTGGTGAAAATTGCAACATGTTAACTACCTTAGTTTAAGTAATATAAAATAAAAAATCTAGCTATTATATAGGTTTGAACTATTATAAGGTGCTTGTATAAATTAAGAATTACAAATTTAATATGATACATTCGGATTTAAATTTCATCATCATCATCAACATTTTCTTTACTTGCGCAACAATCATCATCACTATCTTCGAGCAAATCTCTTTCGGGATAATCACCAACTGAAACTTTATCACCCCTGACAAAAGCACCATGACCAATCACAGATTCAAATATTTTTATTCCTTTAACTGTTCCATCGTTATGACCTACTGGTTCGTCGAAATGCACACCGACCTAAACAAATAATCACGAATAAAAATAAAACTATAATTATTAATAATAATAACTTACCCAATGACCAGGCTTTAATCCATTAACTTCACCAACAAATTTAACTATTCCTCTACGTTCTCCTGGATTGACTTGGCATCGCATATCTACACGTATTCCTTCAACAGATTCAATTCCGGGTATGGTTGCTGGATCAACAGGCAAGTTATTAACAGGTTTCTTAGGCTTTAACACAAAATTAGGGTCCTTTTCACGTTGTTGTTTGATAAAGTCACGCATAGTTCCCTTACGTTGGCTATATTCATCATCTGACATTTTATACTTTTGAACTAACGAAACATCAGTCAATCCTCCACCTCGAGACAATGAAAATGGATCCATATCAATAATATGGATATCCATACCAGAAGTTACACTATAATATCCTAACATTTTTGAGTTGTCAGCAAGCTCACATACATCATGTCCTTGATCTCTCAATATCAATCTTTGATACTCTGGTGTAGTACCAATATGTAAGTGAAACTTTTCTTTTACAGCTTGAATCTAAATAGAAGTTAATGAGAATAAGAAAAAAACAAACATAAAAAATAGATAGAATGCTACCGTCATATGCAAGTTCAAACGAATATCCATATGCTTTGCAGTGAGATTTGAGTGCGTCATGTGCACACAGACTACGTCCTCCGGCAACTGCGTGTACTGCAAGTGGTCCATCGCGGTGACGTAGTCGCGGACGAGCATGTGATCCGATCTAAATCCTGACATTTTGACGATTATTGTGATATTTTTGTATTATTTTTTCGAATTTCTTCGAAATTTAACGGGCCACATTCGAGAGGACCGGATCCAAGACTAGCAACGGTTTATTCAATTGGTTAATTACACATTTATAGTACCTCGACTAGGTTTTCGCCGTGTATTGGCACGAGTGTAGGAGTCTCATTTGGGTTATTTTCGTGAGTTGAGGTTATTTTAAATCGAAGTAGGTCGTATACACCTCGTTTTGCTATGACAGCTGAGAAAGGTAGTACTACTAATTCAGCGGGATGTACTGTAATTCCCACATACTTCGATTTACCTTCCCACTGCATTGTATTTCGATTTCCTTTTAATGTAGAGGTACCCTCAACATTAACAATTACAGTTTCTTTCAATGTGGAATACACTTGAAGTTCAACAGGAACACTGGCTAGACAGGTTTCAGGGGATATGTGCGCCGTTGATGGACTTTTCACCCCAACATGTAACGAATGGCCGTAATGCTTTACAGCTCTGTTTATAGTAAAGCCATTATCGACCACAGGGATTGAATGCTCTACTTTGATGCCTTCAAATAAGTCACTTACGCCTCTAATTCTCCACGATACCAATACTTTGATGGTTTTATTTACCCACTCAAATGATGCTAACTCGTCAAGAGACATATTAGCATTAATGCTATTACTTTTTGACTCTACATTTTTATCGTTGCTATTGTTGGACTCTAACAATTTTTCCCTGTTGGCTTCTCTAACTTGTTGAATTGAACGAGGAGCTTCGTTAGATTCTACTGCTTTGAGGTTATAAGATATTCTAGATTTCGAAATATCTGCATCTAATACTTTTGACATTTTTTCCATACTTAGATAACGATTAAAAAGCTTAAAAAATGCTTCATTCGAATTAACATCAACTTGAGCTGTAGAAACGGAGGATTCATTAGGCATGGTCACAGGTAGCACGAACATATAGTGCTCCTCTGACGATAACGTAATTGGCTTAATACAATTATTGCCTGAAATTTTGACACTTCCAAGTATGGACAACTTGGTTATATCCAGAACTGCATTAACACAATTTCGAACCTCTACAACTAAATAGAAATCATTGGTAGAAGTCGCAATTTTGCAAATATTACACGAAAAGTGGAGGGATGGCATAACCGTAATTTCACTATAAAATGTACTTGTGCGTCGAGCAGATTTATCCGCAACACTGTTAGGGTCGGTCAAATTGCCAAAATACGTCACCAAGATTGGAACCTTGTGAATCTTCGTATTGGATGTTTGGTTTAACCGTAACCACACTTGAAGCAACATTTTTTCTCCTGGTGCTATTACGCTTGATGCTGGTAAAGAAATGATTGTTGACGACGAGCCAGTAGGTACTAACTCCTTGTCTTCCATATTTATTAATAAATTATTTGATATTATGGAAATATTTGATGCAATCACAGCTCCAGTATTATGTAAAATCATAGTTCTTGACACTATTTGAGAATCATAAACTTGACTTGGTAATTCAGAATCAAATGAAATTTCAATAACAGGCTGAGGAGCTATTATTTCAAAGTCCAAACACTTGTTTACTTTTCGTTCTCGATTCATTCTGGAACTTAATGAATTATGAATTAAACTTCCACGTTTTACTAACGTTTGATTGACTGAAATATGATTGCTTAAATTCCATTGAATACTATCTGCTCTAAATTTACCCACACATAGTGGTTTAGCAAATAGCTTGATGACTTGGGTCTCACCAGAATGTAGATATAACGATGATTCTTTAATATCAAATTTAGTACAATCTAAATTTAATTTAATAGATTGCAACGATAAGTCATACGATAATCTATTGACAAAAGTCACCTCTATAATTACATCGTCACCAAGAGGAATTTGAACATTATCATTATTACTTGATATGCTCTTCTTACTTTTTCCAAATTTTGCTACCTGTTGTTGTAGTTCATATTCAACAATAAGATCTGCGAGTGATTTAGTATTGTTCTTGGTATCACGGATACTTTGCGTTTCTAAGTCATATCTATTGAGCAAATCTCCAAAGATTTGAGTAATATTTTGATTATCTCTACTATTTTTAGACGCTTTGGAATGACTCAGCAACGAAACGTTCTTTAAATCTACTTCTGGAACGGGAAAACTACCCAATAAAGTCCTATTTTCAATATTAACTTCAATGCTTTTAATTATTGATTGAGAATCAAGTACGATTTTATGCGCAGTTGCATCATTCCAATTATCTATCAAGCCTGTGTGTCCCCAAGGTCCACCATTTAATAATTCCCGCAATGCCGAGGTAGCATCCGCTTTCGCACCAATATTTTTACTACCTGAAATCGCAAAACTAATAATTCGCATATATAATAGTAAAATTCGCTTCATATCTTCTGAGTTATTCTTGGATAAATCCTCAGCTAATGCTCTGGTCAGTTTCGCCTTCGCATCGCCCCAACAAGTTCTATCATATAGTATAGATGCAGCAAGAAAGCACACTAGAGTATGCTGGATTGCAAACTCACCACAACTTCTAATTTTATGCCCAGCCAAAACTACATGCAATGCATATTTTCGATAATATCCAGCCTGTAGAAAATAAATAGCAGCTTTTTCTGTCAGCAGACCACAAGTTAGTGCAAGTTTTGGAACTTTTGTCGCTGCTTGCAATAACAAATAAGCGCCATCTAAAGGCGAATTAATTGAATGGTTAACGTACAATTCACTCGCAATTAATGCAAAATAAACTGTAAAATGATGCGACTCGTTTCGTAAAAGTTGACTCAAAGATTCTAAATAATGTCTAACATCTCTACGACCCGTATCCAATATATATGTGCAAACCGCTATCATTAATGTTGTATGTGCTAAATGTAACGTTGATTTATCAGCACTGTAATCATCTTTTACCAATTTATACATTGACAAAGCATTTTCATAATCTTTAACAATAAAAGAACAATCTGCTAATAGTAAAATTTGACTTTCAATTCTATCATACCTATAACGAACACCCCTAGTATTAACACCAATATCTTCCCGAGGTTTGCGCCAAAAACTTTTCAAGACATTTTGTACACCTTTTCTATTATCTTTTACTATTTTTGTTAAAGAACCAATTCTTCGTTCTAAGCATGGTACTACTTCATGCTGAAATAGAGATACGCAAAATCCTCTAATTGTCATAAAATCTTCAATTGAAAGATAACAACCAAGTGCTGGCATATTATTCATAGGATTAGTGGGTAAAGTTGCTTTATCTACTGTTGGCGCATGTTGAGGAAAATATAAAGGAGTTATATACCTACTCCACATATCAGGCTGATGTAAATTTGGAGCTGTAACAGGAAGTGAATTAATTATCAATAATTTTGTATGATGAGGGGGAAATTTTGATTGTATAATTCTTTGAATAATGATTGGATCTACACCAACAGCAACATGAGGATCATGTAAAACAACGTAAACCCGATGAACATCTGGATCATACTGACCATTACTAAATCCAGGAGGCGTATGGTGCAATGAAGTTAATTCTTGCATACAGGCAACAGGATCCACATCTGAGGTCGAAATTACTGTCATCAAAATTAATGGTTGAGATATCATTTCAAACTCGCTAAATGACATAGATCTCATGAAATAATCTTCAATCTTACTATTCGATCCATTAGGAGGCGATACCTTTAACTCGGCTATATTATTGGGCAACGAAACAATATCATATGGTACAAAGGATTTTCTTAAATGTTCCTCGATACAAGCAGCACTTTTTGCTTGTACTTCGGTAACTCTTTCAAATCTAATATGCGCATCTACAATAGGCAACGTTGCATTCACCGTCCTGACAACTGCATTCATCGTATCCAATCTTCCAAATGCACTAAGTAATTCGTGGAATAACAATCCATTTTTTTGACATATTAATTCTACTTCATTCGTAGTTATTGTTGCAATAACTGGCGCACAGAATTCGTTGATCCACTTGGTCAAGTACGGAGAATCTTTCAGAGACATTCCGCGTATCAACAGGCTCCAAAACGGAGTACCTTCGTATTTGATTGTGTCAAGTTTGATGAAGTTCCGCATGGTGGTACAGGAACAAGAAATTGAATTAAGTACAATTTATTATAATAAATTACAGAGGACATGTCATTGATGCAAATTTGTGGTCAGTTTCAAGGGACGTCCAATCATATTTTCCAAGTAAATTTTCTCGCTTGTATTCTTCTACGGTGATATATTTTGTATTATTAGACTGAATAGATGAAAAAATTGAACCACCTATCCAAGCTAACAGAGAGCGCTTGAATGGCAGCACGGCGGGTTTAAATTTACCTTCAGATAAATTTGGTAGTACATTGACTACAGAGTTATTATATTTTTTTAAATCCCGGCACATAGACGTTGCTACATTACATATTGTATCAAGAAGTGGAGTAACAATTGCACCACCACCACAGAAAATAATATTTCTTGCAGCTAGTAAACGATAATCATAATGGCAACTATGCAAACTGTCTAATAAACATTCTGCTATCTCACAAACTAAATAATCGTCATCAAATTTATATAGATCTGTTGGAAATTCAATACTTTCCCTATTTTTGAAGTTTTCATTATTATAAAAACCTTTAAAAAACTTATTCTCAAATACTTTCGATGCTTTTTTATCATCAACTTGATCATTTAGAAATGTTTCTAACTTTGATTTAAAGGATAAAATAAAATTTATCACACCTACACCGCAAAATTTAGCCGTTTTAATGATAGGACGGCCATGTGAAAAAGCCAATATTCTAGTTTCACTGTGACCTATATCAATCACTAATGCATTCCTGTCATATTTTATCGAGACTAAGGAGGCCATGAGAATATCTGGCTGAAACGAAATTGACTGAAATTGTACATTAGTCAATAATATTTTCATTAATATATTTCGAAACTCTGGACAACAAAAGAATTTTTCTACAATTAAAATGCGATAGTCTTTTGGTTTAATAGGAAATATAACATTAAATATATGCATTAATTTTTCATACATCCTCAAATTAGTTAAGTCTGCATCAAAATTATATTGTGGAAAATCAATCTCTACAGAACACCACGGTTCTTCTTGACCAGAAAACCCCAGTCGAATAACGCGGGAACTTATTTCAGCTACTACGCAATTAATCGCCATGTAACATTTAAAATTCAGTGATTTGACTCACTCATTTCTTTGATTTTTCCTGGTACCGTGGCCGGAATTAAATCACACGTTAATACATTTTCCCCAATAAATGTGATGTGTTCACTAGCCTTTGTCTCCTTCCGTGCATTGCTCCTGCTCAGAACTGCGTTTATTACTATAATAATTACTAAAGATTATAACAATTTTAATAAATGCCGGAACTTACCGTTAGGTCACTAAAAACAAAATAATAAAAAATAAATAGTAAAGTTATCATGAGCGACATTGTGGGTAATCCGGGCCAATCTTCCTCCGGGGAAGGTGTGTGCGTGTCTATCCGCATGCGACCAATGAATGAAAGAGAGGTAAATACATTTAATATAGCTTTTAAACTTGCACATGATTCATTTTTATTAATTTTTATTTAGTTGAAAGAGGGACAGGAAAAAGCATTTAAATGCAATCAAAATACTGTTATTCAATGCCAACAAGAGGTATGACATGATATTATATGAGCAACTATCTTTCCATTCTGATTATTCTTTTTTTATTTTATAGAATCAATTGTATGGATATGATAAAGTTTTTGATGAAAATGTGGATACTATGACCGTATATAGTCATATCGGTAAAGACATTGTTAAAGGTGTTACCGAAGGTATTAATGGCACAATTTTTGCTTATGGCCAAACAAGTTCTGGTAAAACTCATACCATGTTGGGTACTGGACGTGAAGTTGGCATTTTATCACTAGCAGCAGCTGATGTGTTTAATCATATTTCAAATTGTCCCACAAGAGACTTTTTATTAAGAGTATCATTTGTGGAAATTTACAATGAAAATATTCGTGATTTGTTATCAGATTCTCCCTCAGATTCTAAAGAATCATTTGTTGCTATACGAGAGGATCCTAGAAAAGGAGTCTATTGTGAAGCAAGCGAAGTAATTATAACTGATTATCAATCAATTATTCGCACTTTAAATAAAGGAATAGCAAAACGGGCAGTTGAATGTACTGCTATGAATGATACAAGTAGTAGATCTCATACTATTTTTAAATTAGTAGTCGAGAGTAAAGCAAATAATACTTCACACGATATAGATGGAGCAGTATTAGTCGCATCATTAAATTTAGTTGATTTAGCTGGAAGTGAAAGTGTTCGTCATACTGGTGCTACTGGACAGCGTGCAAAAGAAGGTGGTAAAATAAATCAGTCGTTATTATCACTATCGCGTGTAATTCATGCACTTTCAACACCTAATGCGCATGTTTCATTCCGCGACTCAAAACTTACCCGATTGCTCCAACCTTCACTAAGCGGTAATGCAAAAATGTCAGTTGTTTGCTGTATTACTCCTGCTGAAAAGTATCTTGAAGAAACTAGAAGTACTTTACAATTTGCATCAAGAGCAAAGTTAGTCCAAACTGATGCTAAAGTTAATGAAGTAGTAGACGATAGTGTACTTGTTAAGAGATTAAAACGTGAACTAGACGAATTAAAACAAAAGCAGTTAGAAATCGGAGCAAATAGTTCTAATAATAATAATGATGAATACAATCGATTAGAGGCCGAAAAAGAATCATTATTAGCATCGTTAATATCTTTACAAAAAGAAAAGGACCATGTTCGTGTTCAATTGGATACATTAAAAGAGTTATTTATTGCCGGTGGCGAAAATAATGATATTGAATCTAAAAAGCGAACCCGAACTAAGAAATTTAGAGATACTTGGTGCCCTGGCGCTGGTGGTATTCCACCCTCGTTG
>JACCDO011972615.1_pt1 | contig 17694 bp, 21 predicted proteins | sample 7446101 | NCBI WGS metagenome assembly JACCDO01 (sample SAMN15323440, study PRJNA562643) | freshwater metagenome | isolation source: river surface water | place: USA:Blue River Watershed | collected 2017-08-16 | reverse complement strand
GCCCATGCCTGAGCGCGCGCGCGCCGCCTATCACGCGGCGGCCAACCTGGCCGCCAGCGGTGTGCTGGCGGTGCTGGCCGAGGCTGCCGGCCTGTGGGCTGCGGCGGGCTTGGCCCACGACCAGGCCTTGCCCGCGCTGCTGCCGCTGACCCGGGGTGCGCTGGACACGGCGGCCGCGCGCGGGCTGGCCGGGGCGGTGTCGGGGCCGGTGGCGCGCGGCGACACCGGGGTGCTGGCGCGGCATTTCGACGCGCTGGCCGGCGCGGGCCTGGACGCCGATCTGCTGACCGCGTTGCTGAAGCGGCAGCTGATGTTGGCGCAGCAGGCCGGGCGGCTGGATGCGGCACAAGTCACGGCCGTGCTGCACGCGCTGTCCGAGGGCTGAGCGCCCGATTTCGGTGAATGTGACAAAGGGCGCGTTCGTTCCCAGTCATTTGTTCGCAGCGCGGAGCAAGGCTCCTAAACTCTTCGGAGCTCGGCGGTGGTGCCGGGCGCATCGAGGGAGTTCGTGATGTCCGACGCATCCATTCAGGCCATGATCCGTGGCGACGCCGCCCAGATCCTGCACAACGTGGTGGATGAACTGCCCGATGCGCGGGAGCGCCTGGCCTATGTGCGCAGCATGACCGAACAGGCCGCGACCAAGGTGCTCAACCTGGTCGAGGCCGCGCAGGAAGATGCGGAGGCCGTGCGCAAGAAGGGCCGCGAGCTGTCCGACGCGCTGAACCGGCTGGCGCTGTCCACCAACATCAGCCAGGAGCGTGCCCGTGCGCTGATGAAGCTGTGTGCCGCCTATGCGTCCGACGCCGCCAGCTTTGCGGCGCGCGAGAAGTCGCTGCACACCGAGATCATGATGTCGCAGGACTTCCAGGATCTCTCCGGTCAGGTCATCAACAAGGTCAGCAAGATGCTGGAGCGCGCCGAGCCGCCGCTGCGTGACCTGATGCAGTCTCTGCCCGCACCCGTCGAGCCGCTGGCCACGGAGGAATTGGGCGGCGTGCAGACGCCCGACAAGGCGCTCAAGCAGGACGACGTCGACGACCTGCTGGCCAGCCTGGGCTTCTGAACCAGCGCTACAGCCAGCCGGCCGGGTCCAGCCGGTAGTAGGTGCGCAGTTCGGCGTACAGCGCCGGATGCCCCGCCGCCAGCTCCGCTGGCCGCTCGAAGAACAGCTCGCTGATGACGGCGAAGAACTCGGCTGGGTCGGTCGCCGCGTAGGCATCGATGAGCCCGGCCTCTCCTTGCGCGAGCCGCCAGCGCAGCGCATCGAATTCGTTTTGCATCACCGTCGACCAGCGCCGGTAGGCCTCGGCCGTGGGCAGCGCCGGTGCGCCGTTGGCGGGGCCGCCGGCCTGGTCCAGCTGATGCGCGAATTCATGGATGACGACGTTGTGGCCGTCGCCGGGCAGCGCCGCGCCGCGCTTGACTTCGTCCCAGGCCAGCAGCACCTGGCCCTGGCTCCAGCTTTCGCCCGCCAGCACGCGCCGCTGGTCCGACTGAACGCCGCCCTCCGTCACCGGCCGCTCGACGACGAAGGCGCCCGGATACAGCAACACCTGGCGCAGCTCCGGGTAGATGCCGCGCGCCGCGCCCAGCAGCGGCAGGCAGGCCAGCGCGGCGATGGTCACGCGCATCTCGTCGGTCACGCGCAGGCCGCGACAGCCGAGGATGGGCTTCTCGGCCAGGAACACCTGCATCAGCCCCTTCAGCCGCAGTTGCTGGCGTGCCGGCAGCCGGGCCACCAGGGGCACATGCCGGCGCAGCAGCCGTCGCCATGCCGATGGAAAAGGCTGCCGTGCGATGTGCTCACGTCGACGCCTCACCCACAGCGGCCACAACGCGATGCCTGCCGCAGCCAGCAGGACGAGGAGGAAGCAGAGGAGCAGCGGCATGGGCGGCAACTGGGCCCGGGCCGTGGCTTTGCAAGCCCCCTACGGTCGCGATTTGGTTGCGTCGGGCAACCGGCGTGAGCGCATGTCTTCGGCGCGTGGTCGCCGGCGCGCGCTGCGCCGAAGGGATTACTTGCCGTTGGCCATGGGCGACTGACCCGGATGGTTCCTGATCGCTTGCGACATGTCGTCGACGGCAGCCCGGTCGGCAGCTTGTTGTGCGTTGCTGCGGCAGTGCGACTTGGGGATGCTCGTGCCGACCTGGGTTTCGCGCCGGCAGGTGACGCCTTCTTCTTGCGCCTGCTTGTTGTCGTTGGGTGCGGTGGCGGCGCAGGCGGCCAGCAGCAGCGGAGCCAGAAGCAGCAGTCGGGTCATGAAATGTGTAGCAAGGTGAAGTGAGGTGACTCAGGATACCTCGTGCTGACGACGCATCTGCACGGCGTCTGGTGGTGCCGGCGCCGGCTTGGCGAACGTAATTTCATGTGAACTTGTCATCCGCCGGCAGGCCTCGGGGGTTTAACGGCGGCGGCCGCGCTGTTTGCGGCCCGGAGATCGTGCCCATGAAACGACTTGCCCTTGTTGCTGCACTGATGTCGGCAGCGCTGCTGTCCGGTTGCATCGTCGTGCCGTCGCATCGCTATTACCACCATCACGACGACGATCGTGGTGGTTATCACGGCGGTTATGGCGGCTACGGCCAGCCGGGCCGCCGTTGAGCGCCGCCATGATGCGCGCGAGACTTCTGTGGGTGGCTGCCGCAGCCGGCGGCTTGCTTTCGGGCTGCATCGTGGTGCCGGCCCACCATGCGCATGGCGGCGCCTATGCGGCGCCGGCACCGGCCGTCGTGGTCGTCGACGCGCCGCCGCCGCCACCTTATGCCGAGATGGTGCCTGTCGCACCGTATCCGGGCGCCGTGTGGATCGGGGGTTATTGGGGCTGGAGCGGCGGGCGCCACACTTGGGTGCCGGGCTACTACGAGCGTCCGCGCCCGGGTTACCGCTACGAGCCCCACCGCTGGGAGAGCCAGGGCGGCCGCTGGCATCTGCGCGTGGGCGGCTGGATCCGCATGTAGCGCCGGCCTGCTTGTCGAGGCCGCGGGCGCGCCGGATGGTGCCGCCGCATGAACGCTCGCGATCCGGCCTCGGCCTTTCAACTCTTCGATGCGCTGGAGCCCGTGACGGTTGGCTTCATGATCGGCCGCTGGCGCGGCGAAGGCTTTCCGACCGGCCATGCGCTGGATGGCGCGCTGGAAGCCTATGGCTGGTGGGGCAAGTGCTTTGACAGCCCCGAGGCCGTGCACCCGTTGCTTTTTGCCACACGCGGCGGCGGCACGCTGGCGCTGAACCCGCTGTGGATGGCGCCCGCGCTGCGTTGGCTGGACCGCTGGCCGCTGCCCAAGTCGCCCGCCATCGGCCGTGCGCTGCAATGGCTGCTGCCGTTGCTGTCGACACGTCGCCCGCGGGCGCGGTTGCGGGAGATCACGCATCGCGGCCGCGTCAGTGCAGCCATGGTCTACGACCAACTGCCCATCATCGACGTGTTCCGTCGCCTGGACGATGACACGGTGCTTGGGCTGATGGATCAGAAAGAGTCCGAGCAGACCTTCTTCTTCGTGCTCAGGCGCCAGCCTGGGTGAGGGCGGCGCCCAACGCGTGGCGTCAGGCGTCGCCGCTGGCGGCCTGCCGGCGGCCACTGCGGCGTTCCTTGTCGGCCAGGCGCGCCGCCTGGGCTTGTTCCGCCTTGAGGGCTTCGGCGTCGGCGGCAGTCTGGCGCCAGGCTGCCATCTCTTCGGGCGTTTCAAGCGTGATGCGGCCCAGATGCCCGCCGCGGAAATCCATCAGCAACGCCTCGGCGGCCTTGTGCATCTGCACCGCGCCGCCGCGGATCTTGGCGCCGCGCTTGACGCCGATGGCCTCCAGCACCGCGTCGTCCGCGCCGAGTTCGGTGAGCCCGTAGCGCTCCTGCAGTCGCGGCGCATAACGGCGCTTGAGCGTGGCGATCAGTTCGAGCGCCACCTCTTCCTCGTCGAACGCGTTGCGGCCGATGGCGCCGCTGGCTGCCAGGTGATAGCCGCTCTGCGCGATGGCGATGCGCGGCCACAACATTCCGGGTGTGTCGAACAAATAGAAACCATTTTCCAGAACGAACTTCTGCTCCAGCTTGGTGATGCCGGGTTCGTCGCCGGTCTTGGCCGCGCGCTTGCCCACCAACGTGTTGATCAGCGTGCTTTTGCCCACGTTGGGGATGCCGCAGATCATCACGCGCAGCGGCTTGTGCATGTCGCCACGCAGCGGCGCGAGTTCGCGGCAGGCCCTGATCAAGGCGCGGGAGGGCGCCTTGTCCCCCGCATCCAGAGGGATAGCCCGCGTGTGGGGCTGGGCGTTGTAATGCGCCAGCCAGGCTTCGGTCTGCTCAGGGTCTGCCAGATCCTGCTTGTTCAGCACCTTCAACGAAGGCCGCCCCGTGGTCAGTGCCGCCAGCAGCGGATTGCTGCTGGAGCCCGGCAGGCGGGCGTCCAGCAATTCGATGACCACGTCCAGCCCCGCCTTCACGCGATCCTTGATCGCCTGACGGGTGGAGTTCATGTGGCCAGGGAACCAGTTGATGGGCATGCGTGAATCGGCGTTGGAGCGGGGCAGATATTGTCGGGGCTTACATCCGGTTGCCGCGCTCCCGCGCGCTACCGCCAATATTTGGTCATTTGTTCGAGGGCAGTATGCGGTTCGATGGGGTTTTGGTCGCTTGGAACCATGATGCGGGCTACGGCAGCATCCGTCCGGCGGGTGGCGGTGACGAGGTGTTCGTCACGTTGGCCGCCTTTCCGACCGATGGTGAAGGGCCGCAACTCGATGAGCCGTTGAGCTTCGAAGTCGTGGCCGGCCGTGACGGCCGCAAGCAGGCCGTACATCTGCAGCGCAAGCCGTCGGCAAAGCGGGACTCGGCGCTGAGTGCCGCGCGCGGCGTGGGTTATGCGCGGGTGCGCCAGGCACGGCGTCGTCGGCGTCGTCTCGGCCTCGTGGCCGGGGCGGTCGTCGCCGGCATGCTCATCGTGAGTGCCGTGCGCCTGTGGCCGCATCACCCGAAGGTCGATGCCCGGGCAGCGCTGCAGGCGCCGCGTTAGAAGGGTGGAAGGTGCCTCACCCGCCGGGCTTGCCCGGCGGTTGTGAGTGTGGCGCCGCGTGCCGGGGTCAGTCTTCGTTCTTGAAAACGAGCTTGACCTCGTGTGTGGCCTTCTCGCCCGGCTCGAACTTCCATTCCATCAAGGCCTGGGTGACGGCACGGTCGAAGACGCGCTTCGGCTCGGCTTCGACGATCTCGACCGCGCTGACCTTGCCATCGGCTTCAATGGTCAGCTTGGCCTTGACCGACCCGGCCGAGATGCCTTTCTTGACGGCTTCGGCGGGGAACTCCGGCGGCACCTTCTTGACGACCTTGGGCGTGGCGTGCGCAGCCAGGGCCAGCATCAGCGTGGCGGCGAGAACGGTGGCGGAACGCAGGATGGACATGGCGACCCTTTGCAAGTGAGATGAAGTTCAGGCCGCGCGGAAGAAGCCGACGGCTTCGATCAGGCGCGTGGAACTGTCGCGCAGCGCATCGGCGGAGCGGCTGAGCTCGCCGACGAGGCTGGTGTTCTGCTGGGTGGCTTTGTCCAGTTCGTTCATTGCGCCGTTGACGACGCCCACGCCGGTGGCCTGCTCCTGGGCCGAGTGCGAGATCTCCTCGATGAGCTTGCCCATGTTGTTGACCTCGTCCACGACGCTGCGGATCGTCACGCCGGCGTTGTTGACCAGCGTGGTGCCGTTTTCGACCTTGACGGTCGATTCCTGGATCAGCACCTTGATTTCCTTGGCGGCGCCGGCCGAGCGTTGGGCCAGCGCGCGCACTTCGGCAGCCACGACGGCGAAGCCCCGGCCGTGCTCGCCAGCGCGGGCGGCTTCGACGGCTGCGTTCAGCGCCAGGATGTTGGTCTGGAAGGCGATGCCGTCGATGACGCCGATGATGTCGCCGATCTTCTTGGAGCTGGCACTGATCTCTTCCATGGTCTCGACGACCTGGGAGACCACCGTGCCGCCGTTGCTGGCGGCCTGACGGGCCGTCACGGCGATGCCGGCGGCGCGGCGGGTCAGGTCGCTGGCGCCCTTGAGCGTGGAGGCGATCTGCTCGACGGAGGCGGCCGTGTTCTGCAGGCTGGCGGCGGAACGGGTGGTGCGGTCGGCCAGGTTGGCGTTGCTGTCGGCGATGGAGCCGGAGTTGTGCGCCACCTCGCTGGCCGCAGTCGAGACGTCACGCACGACACCCGACAGCGCCAGCTGCATGTTCTGCATGGCCTGCAGCATCTGGCTCAGCTCGTCGCGGCCGTCCACGGTGATGCGCTGGGTCAGGTCGCCAGCGGCAATGGCTTCGGCGGCGCCCTGGGCCTTGCGGGCCGGGCCGACGATGGAGCGCGCGATGACCACACCGCCACCCAGGCCGATGACCACGGCAACGGCCACCAGAACGACCGTCAGCACGATCGACGACTTGGCGCGCTGGTTGCCCGACGTGGCGAGCTGCTTGCCGCTCTCGAACTGCATGTCCACCAGCTTCTTCAGGCCTTCCTGCAGCGCCGTCTGCGCGGGGCGCAGGTCGGTGATCAGGCTTTCGCGGGCTTCGTCGGGGCTGCCGTCGGTCTGCACCTTCTGGAATTTGTCCAGCGCGGCCAGGAACTTGCTCTTGCGTTCGCGCACTTCATTGACCGCAGCCTTCTCGGCCTCGTCCGTGATGGCGGCTTCCAGGCTGGCGAGCTGCTTCTCGCCTTCTTCCAGCGCGTCGGCGATGGCCTTCTTCTGCTTCTTGATGGCGCCGGCGGTGTCCAGCAGCAGCAGGTCGCGCACGGCGCGGGAAATGATGTTGATCTGGTTTTCCAGGCCGTTGGCGGCGCCGATCTTGACGAGGCTGGAGTTCGCGGTGCGGTCAAGGTCCTCCGACAGGCGCTTTGCATTGGAGGCGCCAAAAACGCCAATGGCCACCAGCAAAAGAATCAGCAGCCCAAAGCTCACGGCCAGACGGGGGCCGATGCGCAATTGCGTCAGGAAGTTCATTCAGTTCTCGTCCTTGTCGTGATCAGGTGTCTGCGGCGGTTGCCGCTCAGGCGCGCGGAATGGGCGCTTGGCCCGCGGCTCCTTGTCGGACCGCCCCAGCAATGGGCCGTCGCAGAGTGTGTCGTGACCTGTGACCCTTTGAAACTTGTGGCGTCCCGACCCCGTGAAGTCGTTCACGACGGCGCCATTGCCCCGTTGAGGCGTGCGTTGCGATGGCGACAGTGCTCGGGCCAGCAAACGCCTCAACTCGGCAGATTCCTGCGGGTTTCCACTCAGAAGTCGTGTGTAGCGTGACGAAGCGCGCTTCCTCGGCGGCGGCGGGCCATGACCTTTCGCACCGGGGTCGTCAGCGCTGCGTGGCTGCAGATCGCCAACGCAGCACTTCGACGGCGTCGACTTCACCGGCGTGGTGGCCGAAGGATTCCCTCAGATGGCTGGCCAGCGCGGCAAGGTCTTGTGCATCCAGCACGCCGGCGAACGGCGGCATGCCGTAGGGGCGCGGATGACCGGGCGTGGCCGGGCCGAAGCCGCCGCGCTCGATGACGCGCAACAGGTTGGCCGGGCTGGCCTGCGTCACCATGCGGCTGCCTGCCAGCGCGGGATAGGCCTGGGCGCCGCTGGCGTCGAGCCGGCCTTCGCCCTGGGTGCCGTGGCAGGCCGCGCAATGGTCCCGGTAGAGCGCGGCGCCCCGTTCGCGGCGGCGTGGTGCCGGGGTGGCGACCGTGGCGCGTGGGGCCGCCTGCTCGGGCAGCGCCTGCAGATAGACCGTCACGGCGGCGAGGTCGGCGTCGTTCAGTGCGGCCGTACTGCCCAGCACCACTTCCGCCATCGGCCCCTGGGCCGTGTGCCCGTTCGCATGGCCGTCGCGCAGCAGTCGCTGCACGGCGTCCTGCGGCCAGCGCTGCACGCCGGCTTCCGACGGGTCCAGCAGCGAGGGAGCGACCCAGCCCAGGCCGGCGAGCAGCCCGCCGCGGAAGTCAGCCGGGCCAGCGTCGCCGGCCAGTGCGTCGCGGCGGGCGTGGCAGGCGCTGCAATGCGCCAGGCCTTGGCTCAGGTAGGCGCCGCGGTTCCAGACGGCATCGCGCGCGGGGTCGGGCCGGTAAACCGCCGGGCGGAAGTGCAGGGCGCGCCACGCGGCCAGTGCCAGTTGGGTGCCGTAAGGCCAGCGCAGTTCGTGCTCACGGCGTGGCGCAGGCTGCGGCGGCTGTGCCTGCAGCCAGGCATGCAGGGCGTCGGCGTCCTCGCGCGTCACGAGCGTCGTGTTCGTCAGCGGGTGGGCGGGCACGAGCAGTCGGCCGTCGCGGCTGCGGCCGAAGTGCAGCGCGCCCCAGAAGTCGTCGGCGCTCCAGCCGCCCAGGCCGGTGGCGTCGGGTGTCAGGTTGGTGGAGAAGACGGTGCCAAACGGTGTGGGGATGGGCCGGCCGCCGGCCAGGCGCGCGCCGCCTCGGGCGGTGTGGCAGCCAGCGCAGTTGCCGATGGCCGCGAGGTAGGCACCACGCGCGACGCTGGCCGGCGCGGAGGCGGGCGGGGTGGCGTCGGTCAGCCCGCACTGCCAGGCGAGCAGGCCCCAGGCCATCGCCACGGCCAGGCAAGCCAGGGCCACCAACGCGATCAGCAGGCGCTTCATGGCGTCAGGCCGCCGCAGCGCACGGGTGCCGGCGCGGCCAGCGCGGCGGCGGGGTGCGGGTCGGCCGGCATGGGCTGGGCGGCGAGGTACTGGGTCAGCGCATGGATGTCGGCATCGGTCAGCGTGCGCGCGATCCCGGCCATGCAGTCCGGTGCCTGGGCGCGGCGCTGGCCGCTGCGCCAGGCGCCGAGCTGACCGTTGAGATAGTCGCGCGACAGGCCCAGCAGGCCCGGCACGGCGGGTTGTGTGCCCGTCAGGCGCTCGCCGTGGCAGGCGGTGCAGGCGGGCAATTGACGGGCGGGGTCGCCGTGGCGCACGAGCCGTTCCGCGCGGGCGAGCTCCGGTGCGGGCAGGGTGGGCGGCTGCGGTGGCGGGTAGGGCAGGTCCAGCGACGCGAAATAGCCGGCCAGCTCCTTCAGGTAGGCATCGGACAGCGGGGCGATGAGTTCGCTCATCAGCCCGTAGTCGCGGTGCCCATCGCGGAAGTTCAGCAACTGGTGGTACAGGTAGCCGGCGGGCTTGCCCGCCAGCCGGGGGTAGTAGCCATCGGGCGCGGCGCGCCCCTGCTGGCCGTGGCATCCGGTGCAGGCAAGGGCGCGTTGGGCCAGCGTGTCGGGGACCGGCTCGGCACGGCCCGTGGCGGCAGCGATGAGCAGCGCGGCGGCCAGTGCGGTGCGCAGCGGGGTGGCCATGTCGTGCGTGCGCGCGCGCCTGCGTCGGCCGTCGGGCGGCGCCTCAGCCCCGGCTGCCGAAGATGGCGGAGCCGACCCGCACCATCGTCGAGCCGGCGCGGACGGCGTCCTCGAGGTCGGCGCTCATGCCCAGCGACAGCGTGTCCAGCGCCAGGCCCTGAGCCTTCAGGTCGTCGAACAGTGCTGCCATGGCCTGGTGCTGGGCCAGCGCGCCGGGGCCCGGCTCGGGCACGGCCATCAGGCCGCGCAGCTTCAGCCGGGGCAGGGCAGCGACCTGGTGAGCCAGCGCCGTGACGTCGCCAGGCAACAGACCGCTCTTGCTGGCCTCGGCGCTGATGTTGACTTGCAAGCAAATGTTCAGCGCCGGCAGCCCTGCCGGGCGCTGTTCGGACAGCCGTTCGGCGATCTTCAGGCGGTCCACGGCGTGCACCCAGTCGAACTGTTCGGCGACCGGGCGGGTCTTGTTGGACTGCAGCGGGCCGATGAGGTGCCACTCGAGCTGTTCGCGCAGATCGGCCAATTCATCGATCTTGGCGAGCCCTTCCTGCACATAGTTCTCGCCGAAAGCGCGCGCGCCGGCCGCGAAGGCCTCGCGCACGGCCGACGCGGGAAAGGTCTTGCTGACCACCAGCAGACGCACGGCGTCCGCCGGCCGTCCGGCCGCGACACATGCCGCAGCGATGCGGCTTTTGGTGACGTGAAGAGAATCCGAGATCGCCATAATCAGCTGAGCACTTTAGGGCCTGTTTTCACGGCGGGCACCGATTCCCGTCGCGAACACAGGCTCCAACCCATGGACATCACTCAGCTGCTGGCTTTTTCGGTCAAGAACAAGGCATCCGACCTGCACCTCTCGGCCGGCCTGCCCCCCATGATCCGCGTGCACGGCGATGTGCGCCGCATCAATGTCGAGGCCCTGGACCACCGCGCGGTCCACGACATGGTCTACGACATCATGAACGACTCCCAGCGCAAGGTGTACGAAGAGACGCTGGAAGTCGACTTCTCCTTCGAGATCCAGGGCCTGGCGCGTTTTCGCGTCAACGCGTTCAACCAGAACCGCGGCGCCGGCGCCGTGTTCCGGACCATTCCGAGCAAGATCCTCAGCCTGGAGCAGCTTGGCGCGCCCAAGGTCTTCGCCGATCTGGCGCTGAAGCCGCGCGGCATGGTGCTGGTGACCGGCCCGACCGGCTCGGGCAAGAGCACGACGCTGGCGGCCATGATCAACCACCTCAACGAAAACGAGTACGGCCACATCCTGACCATCGAGGACCCGATCGAGTTCGTGCACGAGTCCAAGAAGAGCCTGATCAACCAGCGGGAAGTCGGGCCGCACACGCACAGCTTCAGCAACGCGCTGCGCTCGGCACTGCGCGAAGACCCGGACGCGGTGCTCGTCGGTGAAATGCGTGACCTGGAAACCATCCGCCTGGCCCTGACGGCCGCCGAAACGGGCCACCTGGTGTTCGGCACGCTGCACACCTCGTCGGCCGCCAAGACGGTGGACCGCATCGTCGACGTGTTCCCCGCGGCCGAAAAGGAAATGGTGCGCGCGATGGTGTCGGAATCGCTGGTGGCCGTCATCTCGCAGAGCCTGTGCAAGCTCAAGGACGGCAGCGGCCGCGTTGCCGCGCACGAGATCATGCTGGGCACGTCGGCCATCCGCAACCTGATCCGCGAGAACAAGGTGGCGCAGATGTACTCGTCCATCCAGACCGGCAACTCGCAGGGCATGCAGACGCTGGATCAGAACCTGACGGACCTGGTCCGCCGCAACATCATTTCGCCGGCCGAGGCACGCTCCAAGGCCAAGTTCCCTGAAAACTTTCCTGGCTAGGACTGTTCACCCCCGGCCCGGCGGGTACGCCGGGCCACCCCCCGAGGGGGTGCAAATCATTGTGGGCAGCGGCCCTCAATGATTTGCATCGCGGGCCGGCTTGGGAGCGGCCCGGCGCTCGGCCCGAACAAGGGTATTACTTCGCATCGGATAGACCATGGAACGCGATCAGGCCTCCAAATTCATCAACGACCTGCTGCGGCTGATGCTGTCGCGCAAGGGCTCCGACCTGTTCCTGACGGCCGAGTTCCCGCCGGCCATCAAGGTGGACGGCAAGATGACCAAGGTCTCGCCGCAGCCGCTGACGGGGCAGCACACGCTGCAGCTGGCGCGGTCCATCATGAACGACAAGCAGGCCGCCGAGTTCGAGCGCACCAAGGAGTGCAACTTCGCGATCTCGCCGCACGGCATCGGCCGTTTCCGCGTCAATGCCTTCATCCAGCAAGGCCACGTGGGCCTGGTGCTGCGGACCATCCCGTCCACGCTGCCCACCATCGCGTCGCTGGACCTCCCGCCCGTGCTGCGCGACGTGGTGCAGAACAAGCGCGGGCTGGTCATCGTTGTCGGCGCCACGGGCTCGGGCAAGAGCACGTCGCTGGCCGCCATGATCGACGAGCGCAACGAGACGACCTATGGCCACATCGTGACCATCGAGGACCCGATCGAGTTCGTGCACCCGCACAAGAACTGCATCGTGACGCAGCGCGAACTGGGCATCGACACCGACAGCTGGGAAGCAGCGCTGAAGAACTCGCTGCGCCAGGCGCCCGACGTCATCCTGATGGGCGAGCTGCGCGACCGCGAGACGATGGACCACGCGATCGCGTTTGCCGAGACCGGTCACTTGTGCATGGCCACGCTGCATGCCAACAGTGCCAACCAGGCGCTGGACCGCATCATCAACTTCTTCCCCGAAGAGCGCCGTTCCCAGCTGCTGATGGACTTGTCGCTGAACCTGCGCGCGCTGATCTCCCAACGCCTGCTGCCGCGCCGCGAAGGCAAGGGCCGCGTGGCAGCCGTCGAGATCATGTTGAACACGCCGCTGATCTCCGACCTGATCTTCAAGGGCGAGATCAGCGAGATCAAGGAACTGATGAAGCGCTCGCGCGAGCAAGGCATGCAGACCTTCGACCAGGCGCTGTTCGATCTCTACGAGGCCGGCAAGGTCTCCTACGAAGACGCGCTCCGCAACGCCGACTCCGTGAACGACCTGCGTCTGCAGATCAAGCTCAACAGCGAGCGCGCCCGCTCCGGCGATCTGTCCACCGGCACGGAACACCTCACGATCATCTGACCCCCCGTACCGGTTTCGCGGCGGGCGCCGCGCAGGCCGCCGTGTCGGGACCCCGGACGCATCCGCACATGAGCAACCGTACTTACGAAACGCTTCCCGCCCGCCGCGTGGCCTTCCTCGGCCTGGGCATCATGGGCTACCCGATGGCGGGTCATCTGGCCCGCGCCGGCCACCAGGTCACGGTCTACAACCGCACCGCTGCCAAGGCCCAGGCCTGGGCCGCTGAATACGGTGGCGCGGTGGCCGCCACACCGGCCCAGGCAGCCCAGGGCGCGGCGTTGGTGTTCTGCTGCGTCGGCAACGACGACGACCTGCGCTCGGTCGTGCTGGGCGAACACGGCGCGCTGGCCGGCATGGCCGCCGGCACGGTGTTCGTCGACCACACGACAGCCTCGGCCGAGGTCGCCCGTGAACTGCATGCCGAAGCGGCCCGGCATGGCATTGCCTTCGTGGACGCGCCGGTGTCGGGCGGTCAGGCCGGCGCCGTCAACGGCGCGCTGACGGTCATGTGCGGCGGCGACGCGGCGGCCTTCGATGCGATGAAGCCCGTGGCGATGAACTTCGCGCGTGCCGTGACGCTGCTGGGCGGGCCCGGTGCCGGCCAACTGGCCAAGATGGTGAATCAGATCTGCATCGCCGGTGTCGTGCAGGGGCTGGCCGAGGCCGTGCGCTTCGGCCAGAACGCGGGCCTGGACATGGCGCAAGTGCTCGACGTCATCGGCAAGGGCGCTGCGCAGAGCTGGCAGATGGACAACCGCGGCAAGACCATGGTCGAGGACAAGTTCGACTTCGGCTTCGCGGTGGACTGGATGCGCAAGGACCTGGGCCTCGTGCTCGACGAGGCCCGCCGCAACGGCTCGCGCCTGCCGCTGACCGCGCTGGTGGACCAGTTCTACGCCGACGTGCAGGCCCAGGGCGGCAACCGCTGGGACACGTCGTCGCTGATCAAGCGACTCTGAGCGTTTGACAAGCGCCGGCGCGCCCGGACGAGGGGCTCAGGACTTCTTCGGCAGCGTCTGTGCGAGTTCGTCCTCGCTGATGATCTCGAAGGCGCGCACGACCTTCTTCACGCCGCTGACCTGGCGCACGATTTCCGTCGCCCGGGCGGCTTCGCGCTCGGTCACGCGGCCCATCAGGTAGACCTGCGAGCGCTCGACGACGACGTAGAAGGCGTTGCTCATCAGGTCGCGTGCGTCGATGAACTGCGCCTTGACCTTGCCGGCGATGACGGTGTCGTTGGCGCGGCTGCTCAGCGAACTGGCCGCCAGCACTTCCACCTCGTTCAGCACCTTCTGCACGTTCTCCACGCCGCTGACGATGCCGTCCAGCCGCGCGCGCGCCTCTTCGGAGTTGGCTTCGCCGGTGATCAGCACCGTGCGGTTGTAGCTGTTGATGCTGACGTGCACCTTCTCGCCGAGCTGCTCGCGCACGCGGGCACCGGCCTTGACCTCGATGGTCTGGTCTTCGAGCTGGGCGCCGGACGTGCGGCGGTCGGTCGCGACGCTGACGCCGCCCATCATGGCGCCGCCGATCAGCAGCGGCGCGCAGCCGGTGGCGAGGGTGCTGGCCAACACGGCGGCCGTCAGCGTCAGGGAGAGCTTCTTCATGTGCAGGGTTCCAGGGGGCGGGGGGTTATTCGTCGCTGCCGAGCAGCTGCAGGTCGATGGCGTCCGCCAGCGCATGCAGCAGCACGCGCTGGGCTTCCACAACGCGCGGCTCGCGGCCGTGGCTGACGCGGATCTGGATGTCGGTGTCTTGCAGCAGGCCGCGCCATTCGTCGGCGGCGCCAGGCGGCTGGGCGGTCAGCGCGATGATGCTCATCTCCTGCGCATGCGCCACGGCGAGCGCGGGCTGCCAGGCATCGCGCTGCTCGCGCAGCGGCTCGATCATGAGCAGCACGTCGCCGGGGTGGCCGTGGGCTTGCAGCAGCCGGGCCAGGTCCAGCCCGGCGGCTTCGCGGGCCTGGGCGGCCAGGCTCCACGCGGCCAGGCCGGGGCGCTCCTGCTCGAAGCGGCCGGCCAGGCGGGCGGCGAGATAGTCGGCGTCCATGCTGGCCAGGCCTTGCGCGGCGCACAGGATGCGGTTGCCGCCGGTGATGGCGTCCACCACCATCTGCGCGGCCATCGCCAGGGGGCGGGCCAGTTGCTCGGCCGCCTGGTACAGAAGGTCGGCGCTTTCGAAGAACTGCTGCTGGATTCTTTGCTCGATCATGGAGGCGGGATCATAGTCAGCCCGCGTCGAACGCCCCTTGTAACCAGGTGAGTACGGTGCCGTCGATGGCCACCACGTCGAAGCGGCAGGGCGGCGGGCTGGCGTAGCGCAGCAGGTAGTGCTGGGCGGCGTAGATCAGGCGCTGCTGCTTGCGCGCCGTGACGCTGGCGGCTGCGCCGCCGTGCGACGTGTCGGCCCGGGCGCGCACTTCGACGAACACCAGCGTGCCATCGGGCGCCAGCAGGATCAGGTCCACCTCGCCGGCATGGCGGCTGGGCCCGGCGGCGACTCGATAATTCCGCTCCAGCAGACGCAGGCCGGCCTGTCGCAGGTGCGCCAGCGCGGCATCTTCCGCCGCGTCGCCGCGCGTCTTGGTCGCTGCCTTTGAACGTGAGCCCCAGTTGAACATCGCCGTTTCCGATCAGTCCCTGCTGCGCCAGGCCGCCGCGGCCGCCGCGGGCAGCCAGCAGTATCCGGCCGCCACGCTCTATCTGGTGGCCACGCCTATCGGCAACCTGGCGGACCTGAGCCTGCGCGCCATCCACCTGCTCGGGCTGGCCGATGCGCTGGCCTGCGAGGACACACGCCAAGGCGGCAGCCTGCTGCGCCATCTGGGCCTGCACAAGCCGCTGATCGCGCTGCACCAGCACAACGAGCGCGAGGCGAGTGCCGCCGTGCTGGCGCGGCTGGCGGCGGGCGAGCGCGTGGCCTACGCGTCGGACGCCGGCACGCCGGCCATCTCCGACCCTGGCGCGGTGCTGGTGCGCGAAGTGGTGGCCGCCGGCTACCGCGTGCTGCCGCTGCCGGGCCCCAGCAGCACCGTGACGGCGCTGAGTGTGGCCGGCGACACGGCGGCGACGGGTTTCGCCTTCGCCGGCTTCCTGCCCACCAAAGCGGGCGAGCGCCGCGCAGCGCTGCAGGCCGTGCTGGCGGTCGAAGGTCAGAGCCAGGTGGTGTTCGAGGCGCCGCACCGCATCGTCGACCTGGTGGCGCTGCTGGCGGAGCTGGCGCCGCAGCGCCGTGTGACGGTCTGCCGCGAGCTGACCAAGCAATTCGAGACCATCCACACCGAGGACGCGGCCGGCCTGCCGGCGTGGCTGGCGGCCGACGCGCAGCGCCAGCGTGGCGAATTCGTGCTGGTGCTGCACGCGCAGCTGCCGCAGGCCGGCGCGGACGACGACCTGCCGCCGGAGGCTCTGCGCGTGCTGGGCCTGCTGGCGGCTGAACTGCCACTGAAGCAGGCGGTGGCGCTGGCCGCGCAGATCAGCGGCGCGCCGCGCAACCGGCTCTACGACGCCGGCCTGAAGCTCAAGCGAGGTGGCGACGAGTAGCGCCGCGCCGATCGCCGCGGCCGGGCCGCGCCTGCGGGCGCTTACTGCGTACGCTCGTTGTGCTTCTTGCGGCGGATGTCGCGGTTGGCGCTGTCCTGCATCGCATCCAGCCGGCGGCGCTCCCTGGCCGTCACGGTGCCGTCTGCCTTGGCTTTCGCCTCGGCGTTGTCGACGTGGGCCTGCTCCTTCTCCAGGCGTTGCGTCTCGCGCGCAGTCAGGCTGCCGTTGGCGGCTCCCTGGGCGATGCGCGCCTGCTGGTTGGCCTCGCGCTGATCGACGCGCGGCGTCTGCGTGCCCGGGGTCTGGGCGAAGCTGGCGGCGGCGGCCAGCGAGAGCATGGCGATCAGCAGGGGGCGAGCAGTCTTCATGGCAGGGCCTTTCAGGCGGTGATGAACAAGGGTGCGTCTCCAACGCGCAGCCCGGCGCCCGGGCGGACAGGCACTTCGTAACCGGGCATGTCCATGTCTTGCAAGTTCTGACGTCCAGGTTCCTAGAATCAGCCCATGATCGCCGTCGAACCCACCCTGGCCCGCCTGGCCACCGCCCGCTCGCAACTGCTGGAGCCCTTCGGCCTGACCGAAGCGTCGCTGTCGCAGGCGCTGCGCCTCATCACCGAGCACCGGGTCGATGATGCCGACCTGTACTTCCAGACCACGCGCGCCGAGGGCTGGAGCCTGGAGGAGGGCATCGTCAAGAGCGGCTCCTTCAGCATCGACCAGGGCGTGGGCGTGCGCGCCGTGGCCGGCGAGAAAACGGCTTTTGCCTACTCCGACGACATCTCGCTGCACTCGCTGCTGGACGCGGCGCGCACCGTGCGCACGATCGCGGCGGCTGGCCAGAGCAAGCGCGTGAAGGTGCCCGCGCAGGGCCATGTGGCCGGCAGCCGCGAGCTTTACGGCGTGGCCGACCCCATCGCCAGCCTGGACAGCGCGGCCAAGGTAGCGCTGCTGGAGCGGGCCGAGAAGATGGCTCGCGCCAAGGACCCGCGCGTGGTGCAGGTCATGGCCGGCCTGGCCGCCGAGCACGAGGTGGTGCTGATCGCCCGCGCCGACGGCACGCTGGCCGCCGACGTGCGCCCGCTGGTGCGGCTGTCGCTGACGGTGATCGCCGAGAGCAACGGCCGCCGCGAGGTGGGCTCCGGCGGCGGCGGCGGCCGCTTCGGCCTGGCCTATTTCACGGACGAGATGATCGCCAGCTACGTGGAGCACGCCGTGCACGCGGCGCTGACCAACCTGGAGAGCCGCCCGGCGCCGGCCGGCGAGATGACGGTCGTCGTCGGCCCCGGCTGGCCCGGTGTGCTGCTGCACGAGGCGGTCGGCCACGGGCTGGAGGGCGACTTCAACCGCAAGGGCTCCAGCGCGTTCTCGGGCCGCATCGGCCAGCGCGTGGCGGCCAAGGGCGTCACCGTGCTGGACGACGGCACGCTGCCGGACCGCCGCGGCTCGCTGAACGTCGACGACGAGGGCTGCGCCTCGCAGCGCAACGTGCTGATCGAGGACGGCATCCTGAAGGGCTACATCCAGGACGCGATGAACGCGCGGCTGATGAAGGTCGCCCCCACCGGCAACGGCCGTCGCGAAAGCTACGCCCACGTGCCCATGCCGCGCATGACCAACACCTACATGCTGGGCGGTCAGGACGACCCGCAGGAGATCGTGGCCTCCATCAAGAAGGGCCTGTACGCCACCAACTTCGGCGGCGGTCAGGTCGACATCACCAGCGGCAAGTTCGT
>JACCDO010840992.1_pt1 | contig 17696 bp, 15 predicted proteins | sample 7446101 | NCBI WGS metagenome assembly JACCDO01 (sample SAMN15323440, study PRJNA562643) | freshwater metagenome | isolation source: river surface water | place: USA:Blue River Watershed | collected 2017-08-16 | reverse complement strand
TAAAAGCTCCAGTTAATTTTAAATGTGTTAATGATGTAAATCTATTTAAAGCAGTTCCTAATGATTGATCGGCAGTAAATATTATTTTTTCTATATGTTTTATTATACGTATTCTAGTTGGTTCATCCAGTCTATCTAATTCTGTATTTAGTCTATTTAATTCATTAATATTTATTATTTTAATTTTCTTAATATTAAATTTATGTAAAAGACACCAACCTCTTGTGTCATCCAATAATTGTGGAATTGTATAAGATTTTTCTAAACTACCATAAAATTCAAGATTATATCCTTCATGTAATAAATATAATACATAATTTATTTTATGCTCGTCATGCATAAAAGTCATCGAATGTAGAAGTAATTCAACTGGAGGTAGAGGATTACCACCAGATTGATTTTTAAATAATTTTTGTAAATGTAAATATTTTGTTTTATATTTTAAATATTTTTCATAATTTTTATTATTACTCATATATATTAATTCATAAAATAAAAAGAATCTTCGATTCAATCGGGAGCAATTATTTTCTTTTAGAAAAAGCATCATTGATTCGCAACCCCTATTAACTTTCCCATAATAAATTCAATCTTTGATTGAATTTATTATTAGAAAAATTGATCTGAAGTAATGATTCACCTATAGGTGAATCATGACTACACAGATTAACTTTACTAAATATATAGCAAAAGCTATATATTTAGTAAAAATTGATATTTTATTTATTAGTATTAGGTAATGTAAAAAGGTATTGATTATGGCTTCATGTGACGATGCTGTATATAATACAAGTAAAACTCAATTTGGTGTTCCAGTTGGATTTTTTGATACTATGCCTACTGAACTAATCTTGTATATTACTGAACAATTATTACCAGCTGATTTATTTAGCTTTATGACAACATGTAAGGAATTTTTTGAATTAATTATTTCTAGAATTCCTAATTATGTTGCTTTGTATTTGCGTGTATCAAATATACATGCTGAAAAGTTGATGTGGTCTATGTTTAATTATGAGCATATGCTTATTCAAAACACACAACAACTATTTTTGAGAATGCTAGGTGTATATAAATTTGCTTCAACCACATTATTTGAAAGAATGTGGGAAACAGAAGATTTAGAAAATCATTTTATATATGGTGGTTTACTAGCAGATACAAATGAAAATGAACTGTATGAAATTAAAATTCAAACCGGAATGATTTATGGATTAGTTCCACTCTATGAATTAAATGTATCTGGTAAAATTGGTTGCATGAAAGCAGATGATCTGTTCACTTGTATTTTCAAATTTATTAATAAATATTCTGATATAGCAGTTGAATGGGAAGATGATATTGAAGATATGTTTTCAGAATTGATTGATATTGGTATCACATTTGAAACGATCGACGATTGGTTACAACAAGCATTATCCTATAATGTAAATCCACTCGATATATATGATATCATGAAAGATGGACTGATGGAACCATTCCTAAGAATGTTATCATATGGTGTTGATGTAAAATATGCTATTTCAGAAGTTGAAAATGATGATTTTCCTGATGAAAGATTGGAAGCATATAATGCAATTCGTTATATAATTGGCAATAAATTAGCTTGTCATTATATATTGGACGATTATATTGAGATAAATCCATTGCCTGATAATTTTCTTGAGAATATCAGGAAATGTTTGGATAATAATATTCAAGAAACGTATATAATAGATACATTTCTTGAAAATCCAACAAATGAAAGATTTGATAATATTTTAGTTCAATTAAAAATATTTGGATTTGTTAATATTAGTTTATTATAAAAAGAATCGAAGATTCAAAATAAAAATTGATCGGGCGCAATTATTTTCTTTTAGAAAATAATGGCATTCCCGATTAACTTTATAAAAAACACTGAAAGTGTTTTTTATAAAAATTGATATTTTTTTTACAAATATACCATATAAATAAAATGTATATTATGGCTACCGGATCTTTAGCTGTATATAAAACATCACACGCTACTCAAGCATCAAGTTTTTTTGAATATATGCCTCAGGAACTGTTTAGAGAAATGTTAAAATGGCTTGACCCTATTTCATTGAGAGCTTTTATGGAAACGAGCAAGACAAACTATAATATTGTTGTATCTAATATTGGTTATTTGGTTGATATATATTCAAGTTTATTACCGCCAACTGAACAATTAATGTGGTCTTTATTTGATTCTTTTGAAAATTATTCAGTTACTGAATTATTTATAAAAATGTTGGGAGTCTACAAGTTTGCAAATAATGTTAATAATAATCGCAGAATCCAAGCATTGTGGGAATACAATTGTATGACAGATGATCCCAATTATGGTCCTTTGCCAACTGAAGAAGAAGAACTATATGATATTCATTTTAAAACTGGAATATTATATGGAGTTTTAAAATCAGGATCTCTGGATGTTGATACAATGTATGCATATTCATTAAATGATCACGAATTATTTACATTTTTATACAAGTTAATAGTTCATCATCCTGATATTTATGATGAGAGAGTTGAATTATTAGAAAAAGAAATACCTGAATTTGTTCAAGACCGTGAAATGACATTTGAAATGTTTGAAGAACGGTATAGGCAATTTACAGAATATAATATTGAAGATTATGATATCTTTCGTATCATTTTATACAACTTTGATGAACATTTTATAAGACTAATGAGATATCAGATTCCAGTCGAGTATGCAGTTTTGGAAGTTGAAGAAGGAGATGAATATATTGAGTATAGTGAAGAAAAGTTACTTCTATTTAATGCACTGCGACCAATTATTACAGATGATCTAGCCAGTCACTATATACTTTATAATAACGATCCTTTGCCTGAAAACTTTCTTGAAAATGTTCATCGTATGCTATCAATTGGTATTAGAAATACATATGTTATAGATCAATTTCTTGCAAATCCAACTGAAGCAATGTTTATGAATATTGTTGTTACTTTTGAATTTAATAGATTTTTTTAATTTAACTACTAGTTATTTTATAAAAAACTTAATTTTTTCTATCCCACAAATAAAAATTGATAGGGTGATAGAGTTTTTATAAAAACTCTATCCTTCCCTATTAACTTTACTAAATATATAGCTTTGCTATATATTTAGTAAAAATTGATCTGGCGATATGTTTTTACAAAGTAAAAACACATCTCTCCAGATTAAAAATTATAAACTCTAATGCCCAAATGGGCATTAGAGTTTATAAAAATTGATATATTATTAATTAATAATATATTAATTAATATCTAGATGTCGGCAATTAAAAAAGACGATCATGATAATACATCTATTAAATCAGATATTATGAATCCATGTTCTATTTGTTGGGAGAATATGAAAAAACCATTTTTAACAAACTGTAAACATAAATTTCATAAGAAATGTCTTAAACAATGGTTAGAGACAAATAAAACATGTCCCTTATGTAGAACTACAATAGAAATTAAAAAGAAAAAAAGAAATCGTATAACACCAGAAAATGTTGTTATTAATATGCCACAAGATAATAATCAAAGATTAGAAAGACCATTTTTCAAAAGATTACTAGAAAATAAATGTTTTATATGTTTCATTGTTTTTGGGTTTCTTTTTAGCTCTATATATAATTTAATAATTATATATATGACTGGTGATTATATTGATGCTTATTATAATATTAAAAATGTTTATGATCCAATTGGATTTTTATTAATATATATATTTATATTTTTATTATTTTCTACTTCCCTAAGATCAGATGATACTAAACATAGAAATGTAGCTGGTGCTACATTTTGTTGTGAAATAATAATAATAATTTTATATATTCATTATTATAAAAAAATAATACCTTTTTATTCAATTTTATCATTAAATTTAAAAACAAATTTTATAGTATCATTTGGATTACATACATTTTTTAATATAATAAATTTAATAACAATTTTTATAAATAATATTGCCTAAAGGCAATATAGTTTATAAAAATTAATTGGGTTTGCAACCAATCTACTTTTTTTATTAATTGGATATAAAATAATTTAGTAATTATAAATTATCAAATGAATCATTTAAGGTAATTAAATGTTGATCTAATAATCTATTTACTCGATATGGATTATATAGTAATATAAGACTTTTATCAATTAGTTCTGATTTATATTTGTGTGTTAATTTTATAACATGTATAAATTTTATTAATTTATTTTTTTCTTCTATGACTCTTTCTAGATCAAAATATACTTCATCTAAATACATTTCTTCTATACCATCAGTTGGTATTTCTGTATTTTCAATGATATTTTTAATTATCTTCTCTGATTTAAATAATTCTTTTAATTTTTTTATTTGTTTATTTATATAAATTGAGTCTGACATTAAAATCATCACTACTATTTTATTTTATAAAATAATCAATTTTTATTATTAATAATAATAAAGTTAATCAAAAATACTATTATTTTCTTTTATAAAATAATACCAATGGGTTTGCAATTTTAATGGTAAATAATACCCATAAACTGTTAGCGAACATGAACCAAAGGTTCTATTTGTTTATAACAAATTTTAATGGCGACTAATACCAATGTGATATAAACTTGTATGTTCTCTTTCTATCTCTTCATCAATTTCATTTAAATAATCATCATACATTTTATTCCATTTTTCATTTTCTAATCTTAGTTGTTCAATTTCTTCTTCTGTTAATTCATAATAATGTTCTTCCTGATCAAAATCATCTAGATCAGTTACTACATTTTCTTGTTCTAACATTGGTTCTTGAATTGGTTCTTCAACTGGTTCTTCAACTGGTTCTTCGAACATAGGTTCTTCAAAAAAAGGCTCTTCTTCCATATCATCAAACTCAGGTTCTTGTATTTGTTGATACAAATTATATTCTTCAATAAGATCAGGATTAATATTTTCAATATAGTATGGTTCTCCAGATAATACTTGTCCACCAATTAGATAAATTGGCATAATATGCATATCAAGTGATACAGTTAAATCACATACAATTATACCAGCAGATAGAACTTGATGCATTGTAATATTGTTATCCAAAGTAAATGTATAAATCTGATTATTACTAGAACAAACAAATTCACTATTATTTTTCCATGTGAATGTGAATCTTTTAGAAATATTATGCCAACTTCTTTTAATACAATATTCTGGCGAAGTTTTAATATTACTCACAAGCAATAAACCAGATATTATAACAACTGAATTAGCGTGTCTCATTTTAAAATTGCATGTAATTATAATATTTGAACTATTTGGACTCCATTCAATTTTATTATCTAAAGTATAATTAATTTTTGTATATGAAAAAACTAGTTCAGATGTTTTAATATTCCAAATACACAGACAATGTCTATTAGCATTACATTGAATAATAATAGCTAATAGTGTATTATCAGGAGAGAACTTCATAGCAATTATAAAATTCGCATCAATATGAGATCGAGTTACAACTTGTCCGTTATGTGCATCACAAATAGTAATATAACATCCAGAACGATTTTTAACATCTTTTCTACTCACATAAGATGCTATATATTTTCCATTTGAACTAAGACAAGCACTAATTCCATAACACCACTGCATTGGTTTGTATTTATGAATAGGCGTTGTAAATGAGCACTTTTTGCGAATATTGTAGGAGTGATAATATCTAAACCCATTTCGCAATTTCTTATTTGTTAATAGTTTTGGGTCTTTCTCTTCACTACACAAGTATTCCAATTCCAAATGACGCCTATAGATACGCATAAAAGTCATACCGTTTTCAGAAATTGCAAATTGATTATCTTCATTTAACTCTTTAATTTTTAGTAATTTAATCGTTTTAACAACTTTGTCATCACGAGGATTTATATAATACAATGTAGTATTTGTAGCTAATACAACTAAGGATGTGCATAAGAAACTAAAAATATAATCAATCAATTCAGAGGGCAGAAAAGGATATAATAATGATAGACCATAGAGAGCCAAAATATCACTTTTATAATAAAACTTTTCTGCTTTTATACTACCAATATAGTGTTTGTTATGGGAATATAAAGTTACTATATCCATAATCTTTGTAATAATATGATAATTAATAAAAAAATATCAATTTTTATTATTAAATTAGAGTGATTTAATAATAAAAATTGAAATAATTAAAATAATACAGTTGTTATATAAAAATATTTATAGGTATAATGTTTGTTAGATCATCATATACCAATAATAGGCGACCTCCAAAACCACGTCAACCGCCAGTTCCAGTGCCAGTGCCAGTTCCAGTTCCAGTGCCAGTGCAAGCTCCAGTGCCACGTCAACCACCAGTGCAAGCTTCAACCCCTAGCTGTCTATATGGATATGTGCCAGCTCCAGTCCAACGTCAACCACCAGTGCCAGTTCCAGTGCCAGTTCCAGTTCCAGTGCAAGCTTCAACCCCTAGCTGTCTATATGGATATGTGAAAGCTCCAGTGCAATGTCAACCGCCAGTGCCAGCTCCTAGCTGTCTATATGGATATGTGCCAGCTCCAGTGCAACGTCAACCACCAGTGCAAGCTTCAACCCCTAGCTGTCTATATGGATATGTGCCAGCTCCAGTGCAATGTCAACCGCCAGTGCCAGCTCCAGCTCCAGTGCCAGTGCAAGCTCCAGTGCCAGTATCTCAGTCATCATTCTTTGAGGAGCCAGTTGAACCAATGCCAGCCATAGGTCCAGCATCTTCGTCAATAGATCAACTTACTCGGCAACTTTCAGAGATGTCGTTTACTCCTACATTTATTGGATTGTTTATCGATGCATCTAATGTAGAGTGTAATGTGCCACGTTTGAATCATGAACAATTAATTCGTATTGTGACTGAAGGACGCGAGATAAGTAAAATTTATGTTGCTGGCTCTCGTGGAACTATACATGACAAAAGAGACATTGAAGACAAGTTGCAACGTATTCATGCTGAAATAGTGAGTGATTTTCAGGTGCGTGCTCCAGGCATGGGTGAACAAGGCGTTGATCAAATGATACAGTTACAGTTAATGGCTTTTGTGTCAGAATACGAGTCTGAATTTACAAAAATTGTTCTTGTTTCTGGAGATGGAAATAAACATAATAAGGGAGGTATTTCATTCCCCTCTATTCTGGAAAGTGCAATCCATAAACACAATTTTGATGTTGAAGTGTGGTCATTTCGTGAATCTTTGTCTCAAGCATATAGAACATTACAAACTAAATTCCCAACAAATATTACAATCAAATATCTGGACCCTTTCATTTCTCATCTCACTTCAATGTGAATTTGTTTTATTTATTCTTATTTATAATAAACCTTTACTATGAATAAGATAAACACTAATTAAGAGCAATATTAATGATTTTGATTATATTTAATTATTTTTATTTTTTAATTTACCTTTATAAGCTTCGACAATTAAGCCACCATTAATAATTAAATGATCTGTTTCTGGATTTGGTGTTTCTATATGATAATATTTAATATATTGTTTACTTCTATCTTGTTTAAATTTATTACACAAGTTTGGTTTTATCCAATGATTATTATATTTTATTAAATGATTACCTGATATTAATGTTTTACGTGGTGGATAATTTTTACCAATACTTGATTGCGTTATAATATAAGGATATGTATTTCTAGTTCCCTTTACTACTGTTGAAAATATATTAGTAATATTTACTATTCTATTTTCAGTTGTTATTATAAAATCATTTTGTTTTAATTCTCTTATTTTAATATAACCATTTGGTGTTAATACAGTAGCTTCTTCTGTTAAACATGGTAAACCACTTGAATATATATGACTACCGCCAAATATTATATTATAACTTCCTATAGTATATGTATCACCATCACTTTTAATAATATCTGAATAAGGAGCATGTTGTATTTTATAAGTTGATACTTGTTTTGATATTATATAATTAGATCCATTATTAAAAATAAATTGATCATCTAGATTAAATAAATTAATATATACTGATTTATCATTAATATCTGTTGATAATATTTGTAATGTATTTGATGGTTTATAAACATATATTTCAGTTGTTCCAATATCATTTAGTCCTATTGCAGTATTATCAACTAAAAATCTATTTATATTATTTTTATCAAATAAAATTGATAACATATTATGTCTAGCAATTGTTTTATTTCCAGGAATATCAAATAATCCCCAAGTAAAATCTATTGGAACAGTATTTAATTTAGAATCTTCACTTAAATTAACTGATAATATATTTCTTATTACTGTAGTTGTTAAACCAATATCTTCTAAGGCAGTTGCTTCAGTCGGTTTTGATATATTTAAGATAGTATAATTTTCAACATATGAATAAGTTTCATCACATAATGTATATATAGTTATTGTAACTGTTCCATATAAATATATACTAACTATATTATCATATACATCTGCTATAAAATCATCTGATGAAGTATAATATTGAGTTGCAGCTGGGACTGATTCTGCTCCTAAATTAAAATCATCGTCATAACTTGATTTATTTATTTCAGGTATAGTTGATAATAATCTATCGGCTAATATTTTATTATTAGATCCAATTAATACTTCATATCTATTATTATCATTTGGATAATAACATTTATAACTAGTTATAACACCATCTAATTTATAGTTAAGATAATAAGAATTTGTTCCAATTCTATTTGCTTCAGTATTAGCGACTGCATTAAAATCATTAAAAGTTGTATATTTATTAACATTTGTAATTGTATCAAATTGAGATGCATTAGTTGAATACATTTTAAGATTATTAATATTAAAATTTAAGAAATTAACATTTGTTGCAGTAATTGAATTAAATGGACTACTTCCATAAGTTGATAGAAAATATGAATAATGAAAATAATCAGTATCAGATGGACCGCTTGATGCAACTACATTTGTAATATTTGTAATAATATAAAAATTAGTTAATGTAACATCACCACTACTACCTAAATATTTACCACCAATTACTCCAGCACTATGTTTCATACTCCCACTAAATATACAATATGAATTTGAAATACTTATACTATAGCCTTGTCCAACACTACTTCCTACAAATACACCACCATTTTGATCTATTGTCTCATTACCCATTTCTGGAGAATTATGTAAAACAATAGCAATACAATTAGATATATCAGCTTTACAACCTTCTATAAAAAAACCTAATAATGCACCGTTAAAACTACCTATTTTACCATTAATTATTGAAGATGAATTAATCATAATTATATCAACTGGGTTATATATAGATAAACCATCATTATATAATAATCCACCATTTTCAATCATATTTCCAGTCATTTTTAAATGACAATTATTAATTTTAACAAATCCATATGCTCTTAAAAGAGGTGAAAATAAATTAATATTAGCAACTATTGTTAAATTTTTAATTTCTAATCTATTTGCTAATATTGAACCACCTCCAAAAAATAATGTATCTGTATTAAGATTTTCAATAGTTAATGTAGTATTATTACCATCTATTATAACTTTACCAGCATGTAATCCAATTTCATCCCAATTATTATTTATAGTAAAATTATTATTAAATGTGTATGTAAAAGTATTACCAGAAATTGATAACATTGCATTAGAATTAAAAAAAGATAAAAATGGTCTTGTTAAAACTTGATTTGAATTGCTAGATGATACAAATAATTCATTATTTACCATTAATAATGTATTTGGTTTATCCGATCCAGTAAATGTTTCAAATGTAGTAATAACTAATGTATTTAAATGAATTCTTTGAATTAATTGCGCTTCTGTAGAACAAATATAAATATATTTACCATATAAAACTAAATCATTATTATTATCATTAGCTAATACACATAATTTAGTTTTAGTATTATCTGTTAAATCATAACTATAAACATTATTATTATTTTTATTACAAAAATATAATTTATATCCATCAGTTTGAATACCTTGAGGATTAGCTAAAATTAATTCACCTCCTATATTATCAGTATTATTTATTAATGTTGTAAATCCAGAATTATATGATACAACTGAATCTGATGTTGTATAATAAAGAGCACCATCAAACATAATAAATGAATTTACATCTGGACCACTAATAACATCACCAAAACCAGGAGAACTAGTTAAAGTGCTGGCAGAGATTGATCCATTATTTGGTAAAGTGCTATCAATTAAAGAACAATATATAATATCTCCATATATTCTAATACATGTTGTTCTATATTTATTATCAAATGTATAAAAAACACTGGAAATAGTAGGATCAGCTATATTTACTTTTCTAATAGTAGAATTAGTATTTGAACCAATATATACATATCCATTATAATATGCTAAACTATATGAACCATTATTATTATAGAATGTAGAATATGTCATTAATAAACTTTATAAATAAAATAAAATTTGATCTGGGTAATTGCATTTTCAGATTAAGAATTATTTAACAAAACCTTAAGATTTTGTTAAATAAAATTTGAATATTTTATTTTATTTATATCATTATTATTATGTATGGACTCTCTTGAATTAAGTGAGAATAATATCGATATATTGGAACTTCCTATTTCTGAACAATTGGACAATGTGCAATTTATATCTGAAGAATTAGATGAATATTATATTAATGATGATTTAGCTACACTCGATCTACCGACATCTAAAAGATTTATATGTGATGAATGTGGTGAAAGTTATAAATATTATTCAGGACTATATAGTCATAAAAGAAAACATGATCCAAATTATATAAAAAAATATTCTTGTTCTGTTTGTGATTATAGTCATGATAATAAATATCATTTATATTCACATATAAATACTCATGAAAATGCAACAATTATAACGAATGAAAGAAAACTACATCGTCAACCAAGCAAGTATAAACAAATTTATAGTGAAAAAGATAAACAGTTTACTTGTCCAATTTGCGATAAAAAATATAATTATAGACAATCAATGCAAGTTCATCTTAAAACACATGATAATGAAAGAGTATTAAAATTTGTATGTTCTGAGTGTGATTTTAAATGCGATCACAAAGGACAATATAAAAGACATCTAAAAAGTCATAAAAATTAATTTAATTGGAGTTTAAGTTTATTAATTTCTTTTTCTAATTCTAATATTTTGTTTTTTATCATATTATTTCTTTTTTCTTCTTTATTTTCATATTCATAATATTCATTTTCTTCAACTATTTCCATCCAATCATTAGGAATATCAAGCAAATCAAAAATATAACGATCACCATATTTATTTATAATAAATTCATCCTCATCAAAATCTATAATATAAACATATTCAGAAGATATTTCTTCTTCTGAAGTATAATAGTTAGAACTTTCATAATTTATAATTGCATCATATATTGTGTAAAAATATTTAAGTCCTTCGCAATGATCATCATTAAATGGAAGACGTAATAATTTATTTTTATAAAAATCCATACAATTATCATCAATCATTTTATATATTTCATTTACCACAAGTTCACCTAGATGTGCACAATATGAATCACTATGATTATAATAACAATAATAAATTCCTTTATATTTAAAAACAACATAACCATGAGTTCCCATTATAATATTAATGATTAATTTTTTGAATTAAAAAAACATATTTTTATATTACTAAAATTATGATTAATAATATCATTATATTTAAAATTATTAGGAATATTAATAACATTAATAATAATATTAAATTGTTTAATATAATGAATTAATATTATTAAATTCTCTTGTGAAATATTATTATTTAGATTAATATGATCATTTTCTATATAATAGTTTAATAAAATTGATTTGGGATTTGAAAAGTTTAACTTTTCAAATCTATCCAAATCGTGTTTATGGATATTTTCAATTTAACTTTGTTAAATTGAAAAGCCATAAAAATATTAATGTTACTCATTATAATAAATTAATATTTATTATAATTATGATATGGAAACTAATTATCTACATGCTTTTATTAAATAATCTATATAATCTTTATAATTATCAATCATTAATAATTTTAATACAACATTTTTTGGTAATAAATGATTATAATAACTGCACCATTTTTCATATTTAGCATATTTTTCTGGATACATTAAATGAAATTCATATTGAATTTTATTTATAAGACTCATAAAATCATTATAATATTTTTTATTATATAATTCATATGTTTCCTTTTCAGGGTGATTTTCAAAATATTGTAATAATTTTTTAGCATTTGGATATATTTGAAAATATTTATCCTTAGTTATATTATAAAAAAGTTTATGTTTTGATTTAATTTGTTTAATAGTATAACTCATACTATAATTTTTTCTTTCCCATGGTAATTTTTTATTTGCCTTCTTACAATCATTCAAATAATTATCATAATTATTAATAATTTTATAAGTAGCAGTAAACATTTCATTGAACATATGAGAAGTTGGATCTTCTATGAATGTTTTAGGAATAATAAAACCTTTTGTATAATTTTTACCATATTTTTTATGTAATGCTAATCCATAATCAATTACATTTATTTGATAACCATTAAATGGAATCTTTTTATTCATTAAAGAAAAATATTTTTGATTAGTTTCTCTTATTATAATATTTTCAAGATGTAAATCATTATGACTATAATTACCTTTATATAATATTAAAATCACGTTACATACTTGTAATAAAATAGAATATATCTGTTGTTCTGTTAATTTATTTTTAATTAAAAAATCTTTAAGAGTTATACCATCTTTATATTCTATTAACAATTTAACACACCATTTAGATTCATTTAATTTTTTGAAATAGGGATCATTTATATTATCACTATTGAGTGAATTGCACATAACACAATTATCATTTATTTTATAATCATATAATTTTGAGAAAAATTTTTGATCATTTTTATTTAAAGTATTTATAAATTCATACATATCAATTTCTCTCCAAATTAGTTCTTTATAATCTTTAATATTATCTTTTATTTTTTTTATAATCTTTGATTCTTTTAATACATAATTATTAGATTTATATTTAACTAAATAACTTGTTCCAAATGTCCCAATACCTAATATTTTTTCAATTTGCAAATCATTAAACTCAACCATTATATATATTATATTATATTTTTAATTATTAATAAAAGAATAAATCCTAATTTATTATAATGAAAGCACAATTATATAATGATTTACATCCAGATAAATCTTTAAAAAATACTGGTTTTAAAGATGAAAAAACAGCAATAAGCACAATTAAAATGGTTGAAAAGCGTTCTTTAAGATATCAATTTGATGTTATTAATACAATGTATAATAGAGCAAAATATCATCCTCATATAAATGATGATATGAAAAAAGCTATGAATGTTTTTAAAAAATGGTTAAAAAATTATTCAAAAATGAAAACAATGGAAGATAAAAAATATCCATGGTTATCATTAAAAACAATATCCAAATATGAAAAAATAGCAGAAATTTATGGCGTTAGTGAGGTAGCACGTGGTTTAAAAAAAGGCACTAGAACAGATGAAGGATTTCTTAAAATGTATAAAAAAGTTGGAGCAAATAAGCTTCAATATATACCAGTTAAAAAAGATAAATTAACAGGACAAGATTATTGGTCATATAGAGTATCATTTTTAAATTCACGTATGGGACAAATTAAACATGGTAACACACCTTTATATTATAATGAAGGTAAATTTAAAGGATTACCAACAAAACAACACATAATATTAATAATGCATGCTTATTCACCAGATAAAAAAATATATAAAAATTAATTGTGAGATAAAAAATCTTAGATTTTTTATCTTTCGCAATCAAAACTTATTTGTGTAAGATGAACCTACGGTTCTAAACTTGTGTTTTTCTATCTCACAAATAAAAATTGATCTGGCGCAATTATTTTCCTTTAGGAAAATAATGGCATTCCAGATGAATCGAAGATTCTAATTATAAAAAACACTAAAAGTGTTTTTTATAAAAATTGATATTTTTTTAATATATATGGGCATAAGAATTTATCTTATAGGATGGCACTTAATGTTAGTTCTATCTATAACAACGACTTTCCACCATTGTCAGCAATTGAAAATACAAAGAAGTCATCTGCGCAATCCAAGTCAGCTGCACAAGCTGCTGCACAAGCTGCTGCACAAGCTGCTGCACAAGCTGCGGCACAAGCTGTTGCACAAGCAGCTGCTCAGCCAAAGTCCAAGTCATCAGCAGCAGCTCAGGCCAAGCCATCAGCAGCAGCTCAGGCAAAGCCATCAGCTAAGCCCAAGCGATCGACTACTCAGTCCAAGCCATCTGCCGCGGCCAAGGCAAAGCCAGTAAAGGTAACAGAACAGAACACAACTAATCTACCGTCATTAGATGTAATCTGGGAAGAGGATACATTAGCAGCAGCCCAGCCCAAGCGATCTCCACGGTTTAAGCCACAGATTTTGTCAATGACACCACTTAGTCATGAAAACAATTTTGCTTGGCATATTGCGATGCCTGAGACTGAGATGAGTTGTGTAATTGACGATGGTTATCTGGCGATGTATCCATACAAGATCAATTATGAAAAATTTGTTCAAATAATTGAATTAGGAAATGTTGGATATAACCGCAAGTTCGATTTTAAGGTAGCATTTGGCACATGTAAGTCTGAAGAAGAGTTCCAAAAGTGCACAGACACCTGGACAGCACTCGGCTATAGAAATCAATTTACAAAAGGATCTGGAAATAGATCATTAGTTAATTGTGCAGTGCAGGCGACAATTGCTGGAATTGTGTCTAGAAAACGTGAAAATCCAGTCAAGAAGTTTGTTCTAGTGTCGGGTGACGGAAGTATTCCATTCGAGAATCTTATGTCATTACCACAGATGCTGGAATACATAATTAGGTTTGATGGTTTCTATATTAACCTATGGGCTTTTTCGACGGCACTCGCACCAGGCTTTTTGGAACTTCAGGAAAAATATCCGACAAAATTGCTGATTAATTTTATTGATTATTATCTGGACCTGATTGATATGTAAAATTCTTTTAATTTATTATTTTATTTGGTTAAAAATAACTTGAATATTCAAGTTATTAGTAATCAATAATTAGATGGATAGATTGCACCCAACAGAGTTTGCAAATATTTTTTTATAAGTTAATTATATGGCAACAATAAATCCAGATCTTATATTTAATTGTATTAATTTAAGTGAATTACGTGATGAAACAATATATAAAAAACTTAAAGATGATGCACAACGAGAGTATATTTTAACAATTTTTCTTTATAATATAGTTTGTTTATACCTTAATTATTATTGGAAGACAAATCATTGTGGTGATAAATATAAAGATACATTTAGTAAAGATTTTTTTACTTCAAGAGTAAATGAAGCAAATATACATTTATTTAATAATGAAATGGAAGAATTTAAAAAATTTATGGAATTAGATATTAATAAAGATAGAATACAGTATTTAATTAAAAATACAAATATAAATGAAATTGTATGTGAATATAGAGGTTATACATTTCCATATGAGTTTTATAATATATTTAATTTATATGATGCTAGTTTTAATAGTAGAATAATATTACAAAATTTATGTGGAATTGTATTAAGTATAGAACAATTTCATTCTATTATTTTATTTTTTTTTGATAAAATAAAATATTTACAAAATATGATTGAACCTGCTCATAATACTCGTTCAATAATTATAAAAAATTTTTATCCAGCTCAAGATCCAAGTGAAGTAAGAGGATATAAATTACCCTTAAGAAATTCAATAGGTGATGAATATGAATTAATAAATAATTCTGGAACTGTTACTTATATTTTTGATGAAAGATTAAAAAAAGATATTCTTGAAAAAAACTTTTCCGATGGATTTGATTTTTATTGGAAATCATCTGAATCTGATACATATTCAGACAAAAAAGACAGATCAAGATGTTTAAAATATTTAGTTGAAATATTAAATCCTGATAATGAACAAATTATTTCAATGACAGTTACTAGAATACCTTCAATACCAAAGAAACAAATTCATTTTTATATTAAAAGAAATCTATCAACACAAATAAAATCTCTTGTTACAGCACAAAATCAATATAAAAATATTTCATTAGTAATTCATAGTTTTGCAGCATGGTTATTTGAAGCAGATTTTATATATTCAAATTTAATGTCGAGTATGAAAGAAATATTTATAAAAAATGGTTTAGAAGTGAAATATATTGATGATGATGATGAGATTAATACACCAGAAACAGGATCATTTTGTATCCGTAGACTAGCAAATGTAATTATAATTAATCAGGCATTTAGAGATTTATGGAAAGATAAATCAAAAGTATTACCAAATGAATTTATTAGATCTTATCAATTAGTGAAACCTCCAACTACATCTGAAGGTGCTTCTGCTAGTTCATCATTTGAAAAAAAATATTTAAAATATAAGGCTAAATATATGAATTTAAAAAATTTAAAATATGAGTAGATCTAGTATCTATTTAAATAAAAAAACTTAATTAGATTGATTGCACATTACCCAATTATAGAGATTTATTAAATTTTAATAAAATAATAGATAGAATTTATCAGATAGAATCTTTCAGATAGAATCTTTCAGATTGAATCTTTTAGATTGAATTTAGAATTTCCATTATAATTGGATCTTTCTGAGGCATTTCATTTACAATTTTTTTAATGATACGCCTTGGCAGAATTGTATTTAAATTTGCACCAACTAGAATCATATTGAGATAAGTATCTTTAATTAGATCTTTTGTATTTGAATTCAAAATATCATATGAAACATGTTCAATATATTGAAACAAATATAAGCAAGCAACAAACATAATATGAATATCAAAACACATATTATTTGATAGACATAGCTCATTTATATGTTCAGTCAAATAGTGGAGAATTTTAAAACTATCCATAAAATCATCATCAAATAATTTATCAAGAAATTCTAATAAATTATTTGAAAATTTGTTCCGCTTCCAATATATATAAATATCCAATATAGTAAACAGTTCTTTCTCATAATTTAGTAATTCAGTATGATATTTCTTTGGAATTTCACTATGATTATTAAGATAGATACGAAGAAGAGAGGATGTTATTTGGTTTGACGATGAGACAGACAAAGCCATTATTATTATTAATTATGATACTATAATATTATATTTCAATTTTTATGTTATGGATGGCATTATGCCATCCATAACATAAGTTTTAATCGGGGAGGATAGAATTACTTAGTAATTCTATCACCCGATCAATTTTTTAATAAACCCCTTTATAAAGGGGTTTATTAACTATTCAAAGCACGTAGGCGTCTTTATTAAAATATAGCAATGCTATATTTTTATGACGCACTATGATATTTCAATTTTTATGTTATGGATGGCATTATGCCATCCATAACATAAGTTTTAATATAACCAAAGGTTAGAAGGATATCGCCCGATCATTAGATAAAAATTGATTATAATTATATTAAAACAATTATTATAATAATAATTAATAAATGCCGAAATATTTAGTTATTGTAGAAAGTCCTGCTAAAACTAAAAAGATAGAATCATTTTTAGGTTCTAATTATACAGTTCAAGCAAGTTTTGGGCATATTATGGATTTAGATC
>JACCDO011642946.1_pt1 | contig 17698 bp, 15 predicted proteins | sample 7446101 | NCBI WGS metagenome assembly JACCDO01 (sample SAMN15323440, study PRJNA562643) | freshwater metagenome | isolation source: river surface water | place: USA:Blue River Watershed | collected 2017-08-16 | reverse complement strand
TTCGCATTCGCGACCTTATCACAACATTTGCTGCAGCCGGTGTCTGGAATTATACGATTGCTTGGGAGATGAGTCCAGTGAAGGGGACGCTTCCGACCGCAAACGACGATTTGCTGAATTTGACCGTCAAGGACATTCAACAAAACCACTCATTGGTGCTGCTATCATATGTAAGAGCACTATCACATGGATATACAGTTCCTGTAAGACCATCACAGTTGCTTGCCCACCATCCATATTAATATGCAAGGATTGCGTGGCATTGCATATAATCTACGAACATTTGCAAAACCACCGCAGGATGCCACGCCTGAGTTAGTGGATGCCATCATACTAAGAACGTGGCTCCAACATTTATCACTGTCATTGCCGCAGCCTGGCGATCGTATTTTTGGCCCATCCCTGACATCCGTCACAGGTAACAGGATCTGTTTGGACGGCAACATACGAAACAATCCGTGGACCTATCTGGATTACCTTGTGCGCGCACACATTGATAGTTACAAAACCATTTACGAATTGGTTAACGAAAAATGTCCGCGAGGATTCGCCGTGCGTGATACTTACAATCGTTACAATCCCCCCAGCGAACGCGCTGCACCAGTCATTTTGCTTCTGACTCTTACAACAGCATCACCAGATGTGTTTGAAATGCAGGATTTTTTCACACCCTTCAAAACAGATGGACGCCGTGTCCGGGGCTGCTGAATGCTTTTTATGCTACGAATCAGACCCAACCCAGACATACATAACTCCCTGTTTGTGCAAGGGAACAATCCAAATCCACACATCGTGTTATGAACGACTTCGTGAACGACGTGCGGCGTGTCCGATTTGTAAACATCCGTATCCAGCACGAATGCGGGACGGTCTACAAATCGTGGAAGACGTCGATTGGTTTGGTCATCATGTGTCATACACAATCAATGCCGCGGGTGAACGCCACGGGACCTACGAATCGCGTCGATCCAATGGCGACCTGGAATTTAGTGCTGTTTACGAAAATGGAGTGATGCATGGTCCGTATACTCGCTGGTTCAGCACAACAAATGTGCGTTACTGTTTGGTTCCCTACAAATTGGGTGTCATTGAAGGAACGTGTCAGTTTTGGAATGTGAATGGCGAACTTGAACGGACATATGATTGTGTTGCCGGTGAAAAACATGGCGTGGAACGGTGCTATTACACAACTGGTGAACTAATGTATGAACAGCAGTATGAACATGGAGTAAGTCAAGGCTTGTACAAACATTACAGCCGTTCAGGTGCCCAATTGCTGGAAGCCGTGTATGAAAACGGTGTACTCCATGGAACATACAAGGAATGGATCAGTGATGGAACTCTGGTCTTTTCGGCCAACTACTGCCATGGAATTAAACATGGGCTTTGTCAAACCTGGTATGATTCTGGATGGCCAAAAGAAACAGCGGCGTATGATCACGGAGAAAAAACAGGACCAGGGATGATGTGGTATGAAGGGACTGAAGGTATGCCAGGAACATTTTTGGTCGGAGGTGCATTTTTACTTGATGTACAGCCGCCACCCGTAGCAGAAGAAGGAATGCATTTGTAATGCGTGTAAGGGCTAAAGCCATCAATGCGTAGTGTTAGGTAAATATGCCTCCCAAGAAAAGTTCTGCGGCGACGGCGTCTAGTATGGAAACCCTGTATTTCAAACATTATGATGAGTATGTCCAAAACTATGGACGCGCCACGGCAATTTTATTGCAAGTCGGTAAGTTTTTTGAAATGTATGACTCTGTAAATGTCCAGACCGGCATGTCCAGAGCAAATGTCCAGACGATTGCAGAAGTCTGCGGGTGTGTGGTGGACCCCAAGCCATCCACGGATGGCGGAGTGACCCAGCGTATTTTTTGGGGATTTCCTGAAATGTCGCTGGCAAAGTTTGAGCGCGTGTTGGTCGCGGCTGGATACACGGTGGTCGTGATTGTCCAAAACAAGGACGCGACCGGCGATGTGAAAAGTCGGACCGTGGACCATGTTGCCAGCCCAGGAACATTTTGGGATGCGGATGGTGGCCTGGCAGTTCGCCGCGAAGAACAGTGCATACTTGGCGTGTATGTATCACCGTACGTAGACAGTGCACGTCGTCAACAACATTGGTATGTGTCGTGTAGTGCAATGGATGTTATGACAGGCAAACTAGTTAGTACCGAAACGGATCTAACGGTGATTGATGGGAAGCCGGTCTGCGATCCCATCCAGCCTTTTTTGTCCACGTATCCGCCGGCAGAGGTGGCTTTTTGGTGGAATTCCGCTGACCCCCCCCCTACCGAGCGTAACTTGGTTCCCCTGTTCGGCGCCCCCAAACTTCACGTTCGACATTTGAGCCCAAAGACAGAGGATGCCGTCGCGGCAGACCGGCTGCGTCGCGCGTTTTTGTCCGAAATCTTCAAACACGAGACCGCCCTTAGCCTTGAAGAATATTTGGGAATTGGAATGTACCATATGGTCCGTCGGTCACTTGCTGGTCTGTTGCATTTTGTAAAAGACCATAATCCCTCATACTTGGCGAATCTTCACGCACACAGTATGTGGACACCAGAAGCTTATTGCTTGCTGGGGAACGCCGCTCTTGAGCAGTTGGCAATGACAGCGGCAGGAAAACGTGAAAATGAGTGTTTATTGCATTGGCTTCAGTGTTCCATTACACCCATGGGTCGTCGTGTGTTGCGTGAACGTTGTATGAAACCGATTACGGATGTGACCGAGTTGGATGCACGACAGGAACGTGTGGCTGCCCTGCGCGATGACACGTATCGTGAATTGCTTGAAGGTGACATGAAAGGAATGGTGGATTTGGCACGTCTGTACCGTAAGTTCCAACTGGGTCGTGGCAATACGGACGATTTACTACAGATTCTGACAACATACAGTCGTGCACGGCAACTTGTGGACCACGTGAAAACACCAGTCCCAGCAGAAATCAAGACACATTTGGACGAATGTTTGAAACGCTGGTCGCCTGAACGAATTCGTGTAAGCCGTGCGCAAGTCTCGGACGCCGTGGCGGTGGGGTCCGTCCATCCCTGGGCACGCGGTGTTCACCCAACCCTAGATGCCGCCGAGGATGAATGGCAGGCATTGGAGACCGAAATGTTGGCCATGAAGCGTGCGTGGGAACACGCTGTGGGCGATGATGACTGTATCACGTGGACTTTGCGTGACGAAGAACCGTTTACGTTTTCTATGAAGTGCGGGCGCGCAAAATCCCTTGCAGCAATCAGTAAACAAAAACTCAAAACGACTATTACGGTTAATCAACGAGGTACGGCAACTGTTTGTAATGTAGAAAGTCCAGCGCTCACTGCGGGCAATGAACGCGGTCGTGCGATTCGTGAACGATGGCTTGCGGCTGTGCGCGAAACCTGGAACACGGAATGGAATGCCTGGATGACACATGTGGTTCCCAGTGGTGTATTGGAGGATCTGATTGCATGGATTGGCGACCTGGATGCAACTGCATCCTTTGCACGCGTGGCAAATATGTACGGGTATGTGAGACCCACGTATGTTGAATCTGAAGATGATAGTGCAGGGTTCACGGTGACGGATTTACGGCATCCGATTTTGGAACGCGTGCATACCAGTACGACCTACATTCCACACAGTTTGGCTATGGGTGTCTTTGCTTCCACGCAACCCGTTGGCGCAGACAATGGAATTTTATTGTATGGTGTCAATGCCGCCGGTAAGTCCAGTCTTGGAAAAGCCATTGGGCTCGCGGTTTTAATGGCACAGTGTGGTATTCCTGTACCCGCTGCATCAATGAAATTAATTCCATACACAGGTCTATTTACACGAATTTTGGGCAATGATAATTTATGGGCAGGTATGTCTAGTTTTGTGGTGGAAATGACGGAATTCCGCAGTATCTTACGGTCGGCTGGACCTCGCACGCTCGTGATTGGCGATGAGTTGTGCGCTGGCACTGAAACGGCGTCGGCAACATCCATTGTGGCCGCGGGTGTTCAAACACTTGCCAGTCGCGGGTGCCATTTCTTTTTTGCCACGCATCTTCACGAACTCGCGGAAATTCCTGCAATTGCAAACAATGCGGCTGTGCGTGCCTATCATTTGACGGTACGACCAGATACGGCGCGAGGCGGTGCATTGATTTATGACCGTACGTTGCGACCAGGATGCGGTTCGCCAATGTATGGATTGGAGGTATGTCGTGGATTGGATATGGACCGCGAGTTTTTGGGACTGGCCGTGGAAATTCGGCGTACAATGTTTGGCGACGATGGGCGTCCGCGACTTAGTCGGTATAATGCAGGCGTAGTTGTATCGTCGTGCGCTATCTGCGGTGGACGTGATGGGCTAGAAACACATCATATTAAACCTCAGGCGGCGGCGGATGCTGCGGGGTTTGTGGCAACGGGTGTTCATAAAAACACCGGTGGAAATTTGGCGGTCTTATGTTCCGAGTGTCACGATAAACATCATGGCGGAATGTTAGAAATTCAGGGTTGGGTAGATACTTCTGCCGGTCGTCAATTGCAATTTATATACAATATGTAGAAATGCCCCGATCTCCCTGTCCAGACGGCCAAGTCCGTAACAAGACAACTAAACGATGCCGTCCATCACGTGGTGCTAAAAAGACAAAAAAGCGTAAATCGCCAGTCAAAAAAGTTACATTCAATGTTGAATTAAGAAGCAGCGACGCACCTTTCGTAAAGCCCGAATATGCCCATTTGCCTATGTATCAGATTGCGATATTGGAGGCAAAAAATAGATCTAAAACAACACACAGTAAAGAATTGGCAGCCGCAGTTGTTGATTGGTATACTCATCAAGGTTCATGGTTTGTTGACAACGGCTATTTCAAATCTGCGAAATTCAAACACGTGAAAAAGTCAATCTATGAAGTTGCCTATGTTCCGAATGAAGATGAGTCGCCACAGCAACTTGTGGATCCAGATGATGATGGAAATTATCCTCTTGAATTTGATGGAAAAACCTATATGGTTATCGGTCATAGTTTGAAATAAATGAATTTTTGTTGCTTTTAATTTATATTTCACAAATATAAATTAAAGTTTTTTGTATATTATTACTCTGATTTACGTGTGTATGCGCGCGGGTCAAGTTCCCAGTCACGTTCAGGGCGGTCAACCATTTTATTGCGCATAACGGCTGCTTTTACAATGTGGCTGTCAACATTGTTTGCCGTCATAAATTGCAGTAGCGCACTTGTATCTTTTGGCAGACACGTTCCACCGTAGCCATAATGTCCGTCAAATCCTGGAACGCGTGTGTGACTTTCGCCAATACGACCATCACCTGCAACTCCTTGACGAACCTGTTCATAATCCGCGCCAATTGCTTTGCACAGACTATGGATTTCATTAAAAAAGGAAATCTTAAGTGCCAGGAAATTATTGCGTACATATTTTATCATTTCGGCTTCTTTACAATTTGTAAAAAAAGCATTGTTATGTTGAATGGACCCGGCCTTCTGTGCCAAATCTAGCATAGATTGTAACAACGCACGCTGTTCATCATTATAGCAGCCAAAGACCCATAGTTTGCATCCGTGAAAATCAGCGGGCCAATTGGCTTCTGTAAGAAATTCAGGCATAAACATAACGCCAAGACGTTCACTTGTGCCTGGAGGAACAGTGGAGCGAAGAACTATATTTTGGATTCCAATTTCTTTCAAACCTGCAATCGCACGCTCAACAATGACTGTATTGCATTCACCGGAATCATACGAAGGCGTTGGTACACATACAAATACTAAATCGCACGCCCGCAAATCCTCCTTTTTGCATCCAGGAGGCATGCATCGTGCCGGATCCAAATCATACACAATCACATCAATATCGCTGCATTTTAAAAGCGCTGTTGCACTTCCAACAAATCCTCCGCCGACTATGCCAATACGCATTGTTTCTGAGTATTTCAGGCACTGTGCTTTTAGATTCCAACCGCTCTAAATATTCAAATTCATTGTGTTACCCTGAGGGCCAGTGGGGCCCACTGGACCAACGGGTCCGACAGAACCAGCAGGGCCTTCGGGACCGGCTGGACCTGCAGGACCTTCAGGACCCATAGGGCCGGCAGGACCAACGGGGCCGGCTGGACCGACCTCGCCGCGATCGCCACGGTCACCACGTTCTCCATGATCACCTTTATCACCACGGTCACCACGATCCCCCTGAGGACCAGTGGGACCTGCACTCCCAGGCTCACCACGTTCACCACGCTCGCCACGTTCACCCCGCTCACCACGTTCACCACGTTCGCCACGATCACCCTTGGGGCCTGCTGGACCAGCAGGACCAACGGCACCAGGACCCAATTCTAACAGTTTCTTTTCTAATGCAGCAATGCGTGCATTCAAACGGTTGATTTCAGTATGCAACGGATTACCGCCCTGGGAGTTCACGCCACGACTAAACAATATAGACGACATCTATTGGGTTTCTGAATACCCTGATGATAGCATATAAATGATTTAAACGCAAGCGGGTCTTGAAAATTGAGAGACATCGTCGTGGAATATACCCGGGATAATCAGATAGAACAAACAAAATGATTATTCCAGTGCGTTGTATGAATTGTGGCAAACTTTTGGCCGATAAGTGGAACTATTATCAGCAGCGTCTTCGTGAACTGAAGGGACCGGGTTATAGTTCTGAGCCTACTTGTTTTAATGGTGTGAATCTTCCATCAATGGAAGGAGCGGCCGCTGCAAATGCAGAAAACGGACAGCGTATTCCCGTTACAGCAGAAGGGAAAGTATTTGATGAATTGATGCTGACGCGATACTGCTGCAAAAAGACTCTGCTGACACACGTTGATTTGATTGAGAAAATCTAAGGAGTTTCTAGAATGGAGTTATTGATTCCCAGCCTAGCGTTTGTGTTGGCAGCCGTTGCAATCGCATTTTTTGTTTTACCACGCTTTGCCCCGGCAACACTTGTTGTAGGTAGCGCCGTTGTATTAGCGCTCGCTGTGTATGAGCACGTGAAGAAGTTCGGTGTCGCCGAATACGAACGCGCTACTTGGTTAAAGAATGCACGTCAATATGGCGGCTGGATTATGGTGGTCGTGATTTTGTTGGGTGCTTATGGATTTTATGCAATGAACAATACGGGTAGCGGCGGTATGGCAACTCCCGCTCTTCCTCCGGTCTCAACACCGCAATTAGGTGGCGACTTTAGCGATGTTGCAAAGACTGCTACATCCCGGATTCGCGAATTAATGCGTCACGGTCGTATCAGCACGTAAGAAACCATAGCATATAAATATATCATTGTTTAACAAGAAGAAACTTATTACACAATGACAATAGCAAGTATACGTAAGAAACTAAAGGAATTCAATGCCGCTGCATCAACGGATCCTGCTGCCTTACAATCTGCCTGGTCACGCGTTTTCAAAACAGATTTGAGTACAAAATCTGCAAATGCTTTCGCTGATTATTATAGGAATATGCGTTCACAGACAAAGAAACAACGCGGCGGTGCCGCTGCTGCGTTAAGTCCAGCACCGCTCAGTTATGAAACAGTCCCCGGTGCAAATGTTGCTGTATACGGTCGTTTTCCAGTAGAAGCCGCAACGGATATGCCTTCTATTTTGAATATGGACGTTTACTTTCAAAATTCATTGACGGCCGGATGCGGTGTCCAAGATAGTTCTCTTCGTGTACCAGTAGATATGGGTTCCAACAAAGTCGGTGGTCGTCGTAGCCGCGCCGCGCAACGACGTGGCACAAAGAATATGCGAAAAACGTATCGTAAACGCAACGCTGCTCGCAAGGCCAGCACACTGCGCCGTCGTAGTGCGGTAGGTGGCCGTAAGCGCGGTGGAAGTTTACTTGAATCTATCGGTAGCCGCTTATACATGGCTACTGCCCCACCAAATACTGTGCAACTTACATCCAATAACTGGGCTGGTATGGCTGCCCCGGTATCTGGTCGCCCTGAGGTTGCAGCGTGGAATTACCGTAGCAGCGGTACCGATGGTTTAATCAACCCCGGAATGGTTTCCCGCATTGACGGTTCATTCCAACAACTTGCAAACCCTGCGCCTTGGCAATCATCTAACTAATAACCTGCATAATGTGAATCATAACAAATGCGTGTTATGCCACTACAATCTTCTATACATTATACGTTCAAGCACCGACTGAACAATCATATAATGTATAGAAGAATACTTTACGCCGCATTGGAACTTCATACGGTACCGTTAATTTAAGGATTTCATACGACAAAAGCAGAGAGCAATGTCTGTGGAAAAAAGAGGTATATGTCTACCCGAAGGTGCAGACGCATCCGAATCACTCGCAGATCATGCACAGGGTATATTGAAAAATTACTTTAATACATATGAAAATGTATTTTTGACGAAACATCATATTGATTCTTATGAATCGTTCATTTTTCGTGAAATGTCTGAAATCATATTTTCTGAAAATCCAATTACTGTATTGGAAGAACCCATTAATGCTGACCTTGGGCTATACAAATATAAGACGGAGATATATGTTGGCGGAAAAGATGCAACAAAGCCTGAAGAATTAAAAATCAAAGTTGGTGCACCCATCATTACACTTGATAATGGTCAGACGGTGCGTCGTATGTTTCCAAATGAGGCACGCGTGCGCAATATGACATACGCGGCAACATATCGTACAGACGTTGACGTTGTTGTCACCTTTTCGGCAATTGACCCCAGCAAACCAAACGGTGTACATTCTATTTCAAAAACAATTACATTTGAAAATCTACAGTTGTTTCGTATTCCTATTTTACTACGTTCCAAATTATGTGCAACACACGGCGCCGGCCGCAATCTTTTGTATGAAATGGGAGAATGCCGAAATGACCAGGGCGGATATTTTATTATTGATGGGTCCGAAAAGGTATTGATTACACGACAGGAAAAAGCGGTAAATACGGTTATCATTCGTTTGAAACCTGAAAATGACCCAAAAATCTATTGCGACCTGAATGTTGTATGCCAGGACCCCAAAACAAAATACACACGCAGCGTGAATATTAATCGTTGCAAATCATCTTTGGACGCGGATACACGTATTGAAGATGGCGCATTCCGTGTTGGAGTTCCAGGAATCAAAGGCGGTGTGCCATTGTTTATCCTTTTCCGTGCCTTGGGCGTGGAGTCTGACCATGATATTGTTCGCTTGATTTTACCGGATACATCACTTCCCAATATCAAAATGATGGAGGCAATGCTTATTCCGTCCATTCACGATGCATGGCCGTGTTTGACAACAGAGCAGGCCATTGAATATATGCGACTCCTCTCTCGCGGATTTATGGTTGAACATATATTGAAAATATTGCACGATGAATTGTTTACACACGTGCCCGATGAACCACTTGCACGTGCCCAATATTTGGCGGAAATCATTCGTAAAATGATGCGCGTTGAATTGCGAATGGAACCTGCGCCAAACCGCGACGATATTCGCAACCAGCGTCTTCTTCCTACGGGCACGCTACTTCGCGTTTTATTTACGGGATGCTGGGGTGATTGGAAATCAAATGTAATTATGACTGTGGATAAACAATACAACTATAACAAAACATTATATACGGATGAAAATTTCTTAAATATTTTCAATGAGGGTAACATTGCCAATGTATTGTCAACCAAGGCACTTAATGATTCTATTATGCGTGGTTTCCGCGGAAAATGGGGTACGGATGAATGGAATATGAAAAAGGGTGTTATTCAACCGCTTGCTCGCATCTCCTACTTGGATGCAATGAGTCATACACGACGTGTGGTCAGTGATTTTGATACGGGTTCAAAACTTACGGGGCCTCGTCACTTGCACCCCAGTCAAATTGGATACTTTTGCACAGCCGAGACACCCACGGGTGGTCATATTGGTGCAACTAAAAATCTAAGCATCTTAACCGCTATTTCGGTATATTTTCCAATTGATGCGTTGAAGGATTGGTTGATGACAAAAGGTGGCGTAAAATCCGTGGCTGCGACACCGCGCCACGAAATTGCACGCGGTGCAACAAGTGTTCAAATCAATGGCGGCACAATTGGATTTACAAATGAACCTGGACAAATTACATATGTCCTCAAGTTGATGAAATGGACTGCGTGCATTCCACCCACAACATCTATATCATTTAACACAACGGACAATATTCTTCGCATTTATATGGATGACGGTCGTCCTCTTCGTCCATTGTATCATATGAATAAAGATGCAAGCGGAAAGGCAACGTGGCCGCATCGTTTTGCAGAACTCCGCGAACAAGGATGGACACGTATGGTATGCGGCACATATGAACCGACAATGCAGTTTGGTATTATGTCCGCAACTGTAATAGACCCATTGGAGTCGGAGCCAAATGCAACACTGGATGATTATATGCGTGAATTAACACCGCATGCAGGATGCGTGGAATATGTGGACCCCTATGAAAGTAACGAAGCGTATGTAAGTTGGTGGGGCAATAAGGCAGATTTGGCCGAACACACCCACGCGGAAATTCACCCTTGTACACTTATGGGGCTGTTGGCAAACATGGTGCCTTTTAGTAACCATAATCAATCGCCCCGTAACCAGTTGAGTTGCTCACAATCCAAACAGGGTATTGGCTACTATGCAACAAATTATGAAAATCGGTTTGATACATACGGAAGTATGTTGTGTTATGGTGAAGGTGCATTGTGTCGCACAATGATATTTGATGCTGTTGGAAATGGAGAAATGCCCTACGGTTCAAATATTGTGTTTTGTTTGAACTCGTTTAGCGGATACAATCAGGACGACGGTATTATTTTTAATCGTTCCAGTATTCAGCGCGGCTTGTTTCGTTCTCTTGCATTCCGTTCCTACGAGTGTGTAGAGGAAATTGACCCAATTTCCAAAGTGGAATATCGTATTGGAAACCCTAAAAACATTCTTTCTTGGACGGATTTGAAACCAGGTCACGATTTCACCCAATTGGATGAAACCGGTATCATTCGTGAAGGTTCTATCATTACGGATAAAACTGTCCTGGTGGGTCGTTACTTGATGAATCCTGAAACCGGCAAAATTGGCGACGCATCTGTGCTTCCTACAGTGTTTACAACCGGTCGTGTGGATAAAGTAGTTGTATTGCACCAGGCCAATGGTATGCGATTGGTCCGCATTCGTATTTTTGAAGAACGCGTGCCTGAATTGGGTGATAAGTTTTCAAGTCGCCACGGTCAGAAGGGTACAATTGGTATGTTGATGGATGCCGCGGATATGCCACGACTTCCCAACGGTATTGTGCCGGATGTGATGGTAAATCCCCATTGTATTCCAAGTCGTATGACTGTCGCACAGATGTTGGAGCAGGTGTTTGGACGTTTAGGCGCGGAAATTGGCGCCAAAATCAATGCAACAACGTTTATGAATGACGACCAATCCTTGAAGGCGATGGGTGATGCCCTTGAAAAACTGGGTCTGCATCGCACAGGTGAGGAAATTGTCTACAGTGGCATCACAGGCAAAATGTATACTACATCCGTTTTTATGGGACCACTACATTTTATGCGCATCAAACACTTGGTTAGCGATAAGTTGAATGCACGCGGCGCCGGTCGTCGTGAACAACGCACACACCAGCCTACGGGTGGTCGTGGTAATGAGGGTGGTATGCGTATGGGTGAGATGGAACGTGACGTGCTGATTGCCCACGGCGTCGCCAAGATGTTAGAGGAATCGTACACAGTGCGCTCGGATGGTACGGATTTCTGGATTTGCAATGGTTGCGGCACAATTCCTATTTATAATGAATCCCAACGATTGTATGTGTGCCCAATGTGCGATGGCCCCATTTCTTATCAAGGAGATACAAGCGATACAATTGGTCTTGTGCTTCCAGTGCGCAAATCCCGTGTCACGTTTAGTCGCGTGCATATGCCGTATGCATTGAAACTAATGGACCAGGAATTGACAACGTATATGAATGGCGGGTTCCGTTTTATTACGGAAAAACACGCACGTCGTTTCCGTGAACCTGCGGACCTGAAATTGGCCGATATCAAAATGGACCAGGAATCATTGTTAGGAGTGCAGATCGGCGAATTACAGCAGCAATTTGATGAAATTGAGCGTGCAACCGCACCCGCTGTACCGGCACTTTTACGTGCGGAAGATGATGCTGGCCATCCAGATTCACCAGCAGATAGTGTTGATATTGGACAGCCCGAAAGCAACAATACGGCGGGTGCAAATGCGGTGCCTCCAGGTGGTAGTGCAATTGAATTTAATGGGAAAAGCACAAAATATAAGGAATTTGGAACATATCACCCTGTGAAATTAGTGATTGATGATAAAATCTGGCCAACGGTGGAACATTATTTCCAGGCAATGAAGTATCCCAATAATCCGGCCTACCAGGAAGAAATCCGCAAGGCCAAGACACCCGCGGCGGCTAAGAAATTGGGTAAATCAGCGGAAAAAAGCATTCGCGAAGACTGGAATACAACGCGTGAAGAGGTTATGATGACGGCAAATCGTGTCAAATTCGGTGACGCACATCCAGAACTCAAACAACTTCTCATTAGCACAGGCGACGCCTTATTGTTGAATGCAAGCCCACAAGATAACTTCTGGGGCATTGGGCGCAAACGTGAGGGACGCAATAAACTTGGTAAGATTTTGATGGCAATTCGTGCGGATTTGGCACCCAAAGCGCCACCAATGGAGGCCAATGACCGAATCATTGCTACAAACATTCCCCCTCCGCCTGAACCTGCCGCCGTCACAGCCGTTGCACCAGCACCGGTTGTAAATATACAGGTGGTGAACCAACAGGCCGAGGAGCAGGTTGCACAACCGGGACAAAATGCCCTAAATGTTGCAGCAGGTATGTTTGAAAACCAGGATTCGTTGCCAACGCCACCACCGCCGCCACCGGCATCCAATGGCCCCACACTGGTCATTGAGGAAGGTGAAGGACAAGCATTGGACGAATCGGTTGCTGCGCCTGCCACCGCCACCGCCGCACAATTACAAGCCCCTGGGCCCGATACAAGTAACATCAAAGTTATTACAGTCAATGCTGCTGCACCACCCAAAAATTGATACACCGCGATTTAAAACTTAATGTAGGACATACAGATAGAAATGGATCCTGAAGTATTTGATTTGATTGTACGGTCGCGTCCCACAATTTTGAGCATTCTAAAAGACCGTGGGTATGAAACGGATAAATATGAAAATATTTCACCCGCTGAGTTGATTAGTTTTGCACACAAAGATGTAAAACTATTGACCATTACCGCCGAACGCGTTCCCGAAGGCACGGCTCCGATGGAACGGATTAACGTTATTTATTGTGTGGATGGAAGCATTCGTCAATCACTAGAAAAGAAAGTAGAAGACAAGTTTGAAAAAGAGGGATTTGACCGCACAAAAGACGAACTTATGTTTGTCTTGTATGAACCGTTTCATGAAGCGTTTAGTCAACGTGCATTACAGCAATGGACTACACATAAATCCCGTGTCAGTTTCTTCCATATAAAAAATCTGATTTCAGACCCGGCAAAAAGCGTCTGGGTACCACCACACCGTAAGTTGAGCGACGAAGAAGTAGATGCACTTATCCCTCAACTGCATTTGCGCAGTAAGTTCAATCTGCCCTTTATCATATTTCACGTAGATATGCAGGCACGCCGACACGGTTTAGTACCCGGCGATGTGGTAGAAATTATTAGACCCTCTGAAACCTGTGGTATTCATACACGATACCGTGTATGTGTAGCTTAATTCTTTGACAATCATAGAATGGCTGACATACCGTCAAATAAAGAATGGAATTTTAGTGTTGCTTCGGTATTAAATAATGAAGTAACACGAGCACAAAAAACCGCTGAAGATAATTTTTTACAAATACGCGCACTTGCTCCGGACACAGTTTTGAATGTGCGAGATGGTACTGCAAAACAGACACAGGCAAAAATGGCCGTACAGGGTGCGATTGACTTAATCAAAGAAAAGACAAAGACAACACAATCTATCGTTGATGCTATATTGAAAAATCAGGAAACCGCTCGCAACGGAATCAATGGACGCGAAGAAGAGATTGAACGATTGAAAAAGGAAGTTGAAAATGAGCGAACTCTTGCTATGATTCGTAAGGAACAGGCCGAGTCATTGAAACAAAAGTATGTCGGCAATTTTCATTCCTCGTGGTTTGGTCTTTGGCGTCCGTTGACAGAACAATCCCGAGTTGGGTTATTGATTACATCCATAATGTTTGGGTTATTGAGTCTTATATCCATTGGATTTTATATGTATTTGAACCGCCAAAATTTTAGTTTCCCGGCATTTCCAACATCATCATCGTCCACATCATCAGGACTCCGAAGCTTATATGTTGGAGGATTCCGAATTCATAAATAATGTTTGCGGAATTTTGTATATCCATTGTAGCAAGGACAATGAACAATACAACAGCCCCAGGTTCACGAAATGCTGTTGCGCCGCCCTCCTATACATCCGGCCAACCTATGATTGGCTCTCTTGATGTATGCCCACCACCAAAAGCCGTGTATACGGAAACTGAATTACTTGCAGTATTTCCAAATGGCGTGATGAGTGAATCATTGGCAATTGACCAACAAACCGGTCGTATTCGCCCATCACAGATTGCTATGCATTATCAAAAATTACTTGATAACGGCGTTATCCCAAAACATCCCGAACAAGTGATTGCAGGAGATAATAGTGCATCTGTGCGTGTGGAGGAAAAAATAATGGAAAAGACTGTTGAAATTGACGCTGGATTCTACAATAAAGTCAAGGCCGAGTATTGCTTTTACGAGCAGCGTTACCGTTATGCGCTCAAGAGATTTTTGCAACTTGCAACAAGCCGTGATACAAAAACCAACCCTGAGGCCCAGCGTATGCTTCAACACACAAAGAAACTCAATTTGCGGTTGAATAGTGTGTTGGAAGTGATGAATTTCATGACACAGCAACGTGTGAAGGATACAAACATGAACAAAGATGCCGTTAACAAAAGCAATATCGCAATCAATAAGACACTTGAAAGACTCCAAAATGCATACAAGAAGTTGGACTCCGATAATGCAATGTTAATTACCCAAAAGGAAATGGTACGTTATACACACGAGAAGAACAATTATACAACAAATCAAATCAGTTTATGGGCTGCATTGAATGTGTTGGCGCTCGGCACCATTTTTTATGTGTACCGCAACTAATTCCCCGGTCCCGTTTTTTGTACATCAGAATTTGATTCAATTGTGATGTGCACAAAGAAAAGTATATGAATTAAGCAGAGAACATGGGCAACAAAGTATCATATATTCCGGTTCCAACGGCCGTGCCAGTCCAGCCTAACCCGTCCGTGGAGAATACAATGATTGCACAGGATTTGGAGCGAATGAAATTCGCCTCCGGCCTTCGCCAAAACCCTGCGCAATACCAGGCATATGTTGAACAACGCGTGGATGCATTAACAGGTGAAGTATATAATCGGAAGCGTGCTGCCTTCCAAAAGGCGCAGATAGATATGGGCCGTTATATGGATATGGACCATAATGCAAACTTTTACAAGATGCGTAATGGTGATGTACAGCGTCTTGCACAGGCCATGGAATCCAATAACCGTGCTGTCAAGGATAAACTTGAAACTGATTTGGAATTAAGCAAGCGTCAGTTTGAAATCAACGAGTGGCAAAACTACAATAAACTTGAAACCCTGTTTTTCTTACAGGTGTTTTTCATTGCCTCTCTAGCAATGGCAATCATCATTTTCTTACAGAAAAATGCGGCAATCACACCGGCAATGGCATCCCTATTGACAGCCTTATTGCTCGGTATTGTTGTGGTGATTGGAGTCTATCGTTATTACTACACTCGCCGCACACGCGACAACCGTCTATGGCACCGTCGTTATTTTGGCACTGCCAAGGCCCCCAGCAGTTGCAAGTCTTGCAAATGCCCAGACCCACGTACAAACCCTCAAGCCCCAGCGGTTGATTCTAAGAGTAAAACAATTGATGGCGAATTCTCTGTGGATTTGAATTGCGCACTTGGTATTTCCGGTGATGCAACTGCCTGCGCCGAAGAAAAGACCTACCAGTTTGCTCGCTGGCAACGCGACTTGCAGAAGGAAATGTTGGCATACCAGGAAACTGGCTCCGACCCTGCTGCTATCCTTAATGCAAACGGTGAGGCTGGATGCCATTCTGCAGAAGAACAAAATGAAATGTTGAAATCCGAAGGAATAACAGAAAATACATGGGAAAATATATCTCGCTTTTTACTGTAGGAGTGAATGGGGAACTTACCTTCCGCATTGAATGCAAATAAAATACGTGAAGTTGCCGCAGCCAATGCACAAAGGCTGCGAGAACAACAACGCATACAGTGTAATGTGCGTCAATCTATTGCCAATCAAACAAGGCAAGTTTACGAAAAGGCACAAAATGAGTTTGAGAATTGTAATCCACAGGAAGCATTGTCCCGGAAACTGCAGGCCGCAAATGCCCAAAGTGAATTATTTATTCAAACAAAACGTGGTGAACTTTCCACCGCATTAGAAGAATATCAGCGACAGGTCAATATTGCAAACCGTATTTCGGAGGCCGAGGAACCTGTGAAAAAATACGTTGCGACACTGAAATCCGAATTAGGAAAGTTACGTCACGCCGACCAGGAATTTGAACGGTCGCAACGAAAACATCGTCGTATGTTTTTGGATAATGGTCCAAGTGATGGTGTCGGTGGTGTGCCTGGCATTCGTACATATGATGATAAAGTAATGATTGCTTTCTGGGTTACATACATATTTGCCATTGTCAGTACAATGATTGTACTGTATAAATTTTATGGAATTGATATAACGGATAAGAAAAATATAGCGGTAATTGGCGCGGTGTTGGCAGTTGCTGTTGGTCTGGCATTAATGGGATTTTACTATTACGGTTAGGAGCGCACTACGGCATCTCGTCTTCATCCGACGGACGAATGCCCCAGAATTCCTTTTCGGTGCTTCCATTGCCACACATCTGTTTCATACGTTCCATAAGTTGATTGACTTTCAAATCGCAAGCCTGTCCCAGATTTTTCTTCCATTCTGCAAAGATTGTGCGAACTTCAGATGATTTGACGGGACCGGCACCGTCTTCGCGCACAAAGTTGTCAGAGAAGAATTGTGCAAACAAGTCATTGCGTTCCTTGTATTTGTTGGATGCACCAAGCACAATATCCGGTTCACGGAGCCCGTGCTCCAGGTATCGCGTTTCGTAGTAATGCACCAACAGACTCAGGAAGGCAACACGCCAATGACGTAGCTTGCTTTTGAGGTGAAAGTCCTTTTCGTAAATGTGCTTGCTGGGGTCAATGGATGGGTCACCAGGGTCCTTGAATACACTCATATGCGGAATGACACGAATACGACGCCACGTACCGTTGTCCATGCTTGATACCGGCGGCAGGTCATTGCACGACATGAAGATTTTGCCCATCATTGTGAATTTCTCCTGGTCCGAAAACAGACCGCGTGCCTGAATGCGGTCTTCACCACTGATCTGTTTCATAATGGACGTATTCAGTTTCTCACCTTCATCTGGCTCCCCCATATAGATGTATCGCTTGCTCTTGGTTGTAATAATGTCTGGATTTGCAGCACCACCATCCGGTCGCTTGCGCGTCAAC
>JACCDO012021729.1_pt1 | contig 17706 bp, 21 predicted proteins | sample 7446101 | NCBI WGS metagenome assembly JACCDO01 (sample SAMN15323440, study PRJNA562643) | freshwater metagenome | isolation source: river surface water | place: USA:Blue River Watershed | collected 2017-08-16 | reverse complement strand
ATTATATTTAAGCGGTATTATATTTAAGCGGTATTATATTTAAGCGGTATTATATTTAAGCGGTATTATATTTAAGCGGTATTTATATCTATAACAACTGGCCAATGGTCTGAATCCCATTTACCACAATATTCCTTATATCCATGATAAATATATGCGTTTGTAATTTTTTTATTTATATTTGATGTTACTAAAATATGATCTATCATTGATAAATCTTTTTGTGAACTTGTATTACAATTATTATCTGAATCCCACCAATCACTATATCTTTCTGTTTGGGCAATTCTTGAAGCTATATTGGTTAGGGTATATGTTCCTTGTTTTTGTCCATCTAATCCTTTCATTATATCTAATACACGTGATGTTGGCTTATCTGAATTTAAATCTAATACTTCAGCATCATAATCATTCATATCTCCAATCAATATAACCTCATAACCCTTTTGAATATAAGAACTAACAACATTTTGAAGCACTTGTGCTTGCGCTTCTCTTTGAACACAACGTGCTGGATCTGTTGGAATTGCCAATAAATGCGCTCCAATCATTGCTACATTCATTGTACCAATTTTTAACTCAGTTATATAATGTTTTGAAACCCCTGAAGTTCCCGATGCTGTTGTTGAACCACACTTTGTTCCTGAAATTGGATATGCTATTTTCTCTTCACTACGATATAAACTAACAAGAGGATCCATCCTTGTTAGTATTCCTACATTTTGACCAGTTCCAGTATCTGTTCCCTTTTTTAAATATGGATTATATGAAGAATCTAATTGTTCTTTTAACATATTTAATTCATCACAACCTTCAACTTCACAAAAATTAATTATATCTGGTTGTAGTGCCTTAATTGTATTAGCTACATAAGACATATGTGTTTGAGCATCCGCTACTGTATGCCAAGTGCAACCATTTCCTGGACAATCCATTCCTGAATAATAATCAATAAATAACCATTCAACATTATATTGAACTAAACGCAGACTATTTTTATCTTTTCTTCTATCTCCTATTGATGTAACTGATGGACATTCACTATCACCTAATATGAAGGGAGAAAAAGAGAGACAAAAAGTTAAAAACAATGCTAGAAGTCTTGTAGGAACCATTATAATATAGATATATAATATAATTGAAATATATTTAAATTATACTTCAATTATATATAACATGAATAAGAAACAGATGAATATCATATTACCTAGTATAAATCTTAAAACTAGTTCTGAACCTAAAATTCATCCTACAACAGAATATGTATTATATTTTGATGGATGTAGTAAAGGTAATCCAGGACCAGCAGGAATTGGTGCTGTCATTTATAAAAATGGTGGTGAACATTGGGCTGCTTGTAAATATATTGGAAATAAAAGAACTAATAATGAGGCTGAATATTCTGCTTTAATTTTTGGACTTCAATATGCATTAGAACAAGATATCAAAACACTTTCAGTTTGTGGGGATAGTTTACTTGTAATAAATCAAGTTAATAAAATATATAAGGTTAAACATCCAAATTTGGCTGAACTATATGAACAAGTAGTTAAACTTGTAGCTCAATTTAATTATATTGATTTTAATCATGTTTTTAGAAAAGAAAATAAACGTGCGGATCAATTATCAAATTTGGCATTAGAATTTATTAATAATCCATCAGATACTGAATCAACTATTGCTGAAGATGATGTTATTGAAGACACAAGAGATTGGGCTGAGGAATTAATAATTGATAAATTATTAAAAAAATCAGAAACAAAATATAAAGTGTAAATTAATATTCAAGTAACCCAATACTTAATAGCTGATTAGATTTATATTTTAAAATATCTAATTCTTTTTTTGTAGTAGGAAATAGTTCTTTACCATAAATATCTTGTAACATTAACCATTCAAACATACCTCCTAAATAAACAAAAATATTATAAAAACCCAGTGAATAAAGTTGCTGATATTTTTTATTAATTGTTTCATCATTACAGTTTCGTCCATAAATAATAATTCTAATGCTTTTATTTTCTTTCATAAATCTATTAATTATTGCTTCCTCATCATTTGCGATTGTAGTATTAACAATAAGACATTGTTGTTCAGATGGAGGCAATGTATTAATAATTAAATAAACTTCAGGATTTTTTACAACAGTCTGCATATCTTCATAATTTATTTTTCTCATAGATTGTGTATTTCCCATATTTAATTTATATTATTAGTTTTTAAATAATAGAACAACTTAAAATAATTTATTTATAACTTGTAAAAATCTCCATTATAATAATGAAAAATTAAAAAACTAGTAAGTCCAAATAAAACATCAACTAACAAATAAATCCAAGCATTTTGATTACCAATTATAGCATTATATGCAAATAAAGAATATAATAATCCATGAATAGGTCTTAGATTATTCCACCATATTTTATCTCCAAAAACCTCAGGTCCCGTTTTTCTTGTTCCACTAAAAAATAAATAAAAGAATCCAATTGCTGGTATTAAAGCTAAGTATCCTAAAAACATTAATAAAGTTTTGTTAGTTGTCTTTGTTATATAAACTAACAAACTTCTAGTTCCGATACAACCAAATAAAAATAGTATGAATCTTTTTTGTATGTTATTCATATTATTAGAATAGATATTTAATGAAATTGAACTACAATTTCAACTTTCTCCTTTTTAATACTTTTTGTTGCAGATATGGATAATTCTTCTCGCTTCTTTCTAGTTTTAGAATTGTCTGTAATAGTTTCCTTGCGTTTAGAAGTACTATTGCGATTATTCATATCTTTTTCAATATCAGCGTAGTTTTCCTCTATATAATCAACAACTCTATTTTCAATCGCCCATTTAAAGAAGTTAAGTTGTCCAATAGTAGTTTCAATAAATTTTCCATTGGTATATGGAATGCTAATACGATCCCAACGGCAAAAAGGATCAAATCGTTTCTTAGAATATGCTTTCAATTTAAGCTTGTAATCGTCATAAACTTTAAAACGCCTAGTAACGTTATCATGTGTTCCTTCAATAACATAAAGGGTATAATATTTCTTAGCATAATTGGTCGCAAACCAATCAACAATGCGTAGAGATATTTTAGATTCTCCGGTGATAATCTTTAGCATTTTATCTAAATTATTATTTGGATTATAAACTCCATCCATATCATCGGTTTTATAAAAAGACATCAAATTTTTAAGCAATAAATCATTTTGCGTTGTGTAATTAGAATTGTTCATTATTTAAGTTTTTGAAGAATTTGTTTAAGTAGTTTTATTCCTAAATTAAATTATTTTTATTTTTTAACGAAGTTTTAGAATTTAATATCTAAATAAATATTATTATGGCTAACTTTATGGATCAATATTTCGGACCCTTGCCTAGGGAATACTGTGTATATTTCTATGCTTTATCAATTTTCTTTGGTTTTGTATTTGTAACAAGTTTAGTATCAATTGCTTATTTCATGATTACTCATATTAAGAAAGTAAATACAATGTTTGTAGTGAATTCTATATTCATTTTATTAAACTCGTTCTTCGCATATTTAGTAAATAGATTGCTCCATACAATGTGTGTTAAAGCTATATAATAATATTATTTAGGAATAATTTAGGTTTAGAAAATCACTATTTCTTATCTTCTAAAAACATTAATCTTTTTTCAGTTTCTTCTAAAGATTCTTCTTGTTCAACAAATCTATGCGCTTTTGACAATTCCTCTTTCGTTAAATGTAATTGTCTTGTTAATATATCGCTATCATCTAACCATCTATCCTCTGAACAATCTCCATATTCTTCATTATTTCCACCAAATATGACATATTTTGCGCATATATATGCTGACAATTTTTGATACCGATTTAATACTCTTAGACTCGGACAATAATTCTGTATTGTATATATCAATTGTTCTTCATCATAAATATATGGATTTTTACGTAAATCGTCATCTGTTAAATCTAAATATATTTTTTTCATATTATTAATCAATATATTTATATTTTTTGTCTGTACCAACATATGTTGGGTATGGAGTATGTTGATATGTTTGTTTATTTTTTAAGACCCACCATTTTCTATATAAAAAATACCATTCTGTAAAACTATATTGATAACGATAATCATCTAAAAAACTAGTAAAATAATATGGGTTATAGTCTTTTTTGTAACATTCTTTAATTAGATATTTTATTAATTTATTTGTTAGAGGACGTTCAATAAAGGATAAAATAATATTTATTATTTCTGGAGGAAAATAAACCATATATTATAAATATTATTATATTTAAGTTTCTTCTTTTGACTTTTCTTTTGAACGCTCAAAAGTTGTATTTATTGGTTTTAAAAACATATCACGAGCTACTACATCATTTACATAACTTGTTTGTAAAAATGGATTTACTCCTCTTTGAGCAATCATTTCGCGATCAGCTATTTTTGAATCTAAATCTTCACGTCTAGTTCCACTCTGATTTTGATTTCTAGAAAACATAGAATTTGTTATATTTATTAAATCACTATCTTGATTAAAAAATGATTCGTCTGCTAAAGATTGGTTAATTGCGTTTCTTTGTGAATCATAACCTATCTCTGGTTGTCTATCATTTTTTTCTGGTCTAGCACTTTTATAATATGCTTCTCCTGTGCTCCATTTCCATTCAGTATACATTATTATATTTCATTTTAAAATAATGTATTATTAAACTTAAATAACTTAAAATTTTGGGAAATTTAGGGATTTAGGGATTTAGGTGGGGTTAAAAAAATTGAAATCTTAATATATTTAAATATATTAACATATAATCAACTATAACAACATGGAATCTTATAAAGCCGTCTCACCTGTATTTATAGCTGGTAAGAAATCCAGATCATCCTCTTGTAATGAAATGATATTAATGTCAGTCGTTCATGACCTACCTAAATTTGATACATTTACTAAAATTGACTATTCACTTCTTATAAATAAATTTATTATCATTCCTGAGGATATCTTTACACATAATTTTGATGTTCTTAAAATTGATGATGTATTTATTCTTAGAAATATTGTGTGCTTTATTTTTAAGACATTCTTTGAACGAATGGATTATAATAAAGTTAATTGTATTTGCCTTAAAGGTTTTATAAAAGACGTGTGCGAAAGTTATAAAGATGTTACATATCATAACTTTTACCATGCCACTCACATATTACATACAACATATATTCTACTTGAACAATGTGGACTGTTTAATAAACTAAATCCAGATGTACTGTTTTCAGTACTTATTAGTGCGCTAGTTCATGATATTGGACATCCAGGTAATAATAACCTTTTTGAGGTTAATACATGCTCTGAATTAGCTTGTCGTTATAATGATTTAAGTGTTCTTGAACAATACCATTGTCATTTAGCATTTGAACTTATAAAAAAACACGCTATTTTTCAAAACTACACACACGATGAATTTATTATTTGTAGAAAAACTATTATTAGTTCCATTTTAGGAACAGATATGGCAAATCATAAAGTTATTCTTGATACTATGAAAACAAAAAAAGATACTAGATTTAATTATGATTCTATTGAAGATCAATATTTATTGGCAAAAATATTTGTTCATGCAGCAGATATTGGAAATCCTATTCAAGAATTTGAACTGTATGAACAATGGGCTAAAAAAGTATCATTTGAATTTTATCTGCAGACTGAAAAAGAAAAAGAAAAAGGTTTAAAACCGTTTACATCTTTCAATATTAATAGCTCTATATCATTTTATAACCATGAAATGAAATATATTACTTATATTTGTAAACCATATTGGGAAACTCTTTCAGAACTATTTGATGAATTAAAACCTTTATATCACCAAATCAATTCAAATTATGATAAATATTCTAAAATACTAGAAATAGAGGAACAAGAAAATGAAATAAATTTAGAAGAATTTTAATTTCCTTCTTTAATTATTACCATATTCTTTGTAAACATAAATTTATCTTTGTTAGTTCGTCTTCTTTTTAAATTACATTCTAAACATGCTATAAGTAAATTTCCACTATTATGACCAATATCATTATTAATTCTATCAAGTGACCATTGTTTCATTTCTCTTACACGTTCATATAAAATATAAACCTCACTAGAACAATAGCAACATTTCATATTACATTTTTTTAATAGATCTATAGTTTCTTCAAAACTAACAAATTCTTTTTCATTTAATTTTTTTTTAATTATATCTTGTTGCTTATAATTATAGATTTTATTTTTAATATGAGTTGTTAGTTTGGATATATATTTATCCTTAGTTTCATTCTCAATAAAATTATCAGACATCAAAAAATTTAATTGTATTTGGTGAGTTAATTCTTCTTCATTTAATCCCCAAGTTTTTGTTTCTACCCTCATTTTTTTCTCCTTTTCACAATTTATTTTTTTTGTTTGTTTTGAATCTTCTATTATTATTATTTTTTTTACATTTGTTATATTATCATTATCCATTATTATATATCATTCTAAAATAATAAACTTTATTATAAAATCAATATAAATATTATTTTAAATATACATAGTTTAATTATTATTATTTGAAATTGAGTTAAAATCTATTTTACAATATACTATATAAAATGAGCAAAGAAACCCAAACTACTGATTGTAATGAGTTGAAGACACTTAAATATAAATCTATGATCTTAAATGGTGTTCCATGGCCTGAAAGTAAATCATCCAGCGATCTTGCCAATTTAGATAAATTTCTTGAAAATGAAAAAATAACCAATTCAAATGAACCTTGGAGCAAATTAGATAAAACTGCTAAAATCAAGAAACTTACTTTATTTGCCGATAATTATAAAGTTTCTAATAATTTAACTGATATTGAATATGATCAATTAATAGCTTTTTTTAGAGATTGTCTTGATAAAAAGAAATTACAACGTGTTAAAGATGTTAATTATAATAAAGAAACTGGCGAAATTAAAGATATCCCTGCTTTGTTTCATAATAAACCATCAAATCATTTTACTCTTAAAAATTTAGACAAAAGAGTTTCAACCCTTAAAGGATTAACAGCTCCTAAGAAAAAAACTGGCACAGCTAAAAATCTTAAAAATAAAGATGACTCTGATTCTGATAAGGATGATTAATCAATTTATCATATTTTAATCAATTAATTTAATAAAATTGATTCAAATAATAGTTTAAAAACAAATATATAAATTATATAGATATGACTGAAAACAATACTGATTTAATTGACGTAACAGATCAAATTATTCCGGAAGAAGACCCCAAATACTTTAATGATGAGGAATCTTTGGAATTATATCAGACATGTACACATTTAATGGAAGAGTTTATTAAAGAGCATCCTGCTCTCATTTCTGAACCAGATTTTGAGGATATATTTGACGAAAATATTCAAGAATTAATGCATTCTCATTTTGATTTTGATATATTTTACACAGATGATGCTGAAGATGAAATGGATGAAATTATTGAACATGCGAAAAATGATTTCTTTAAACATTTTATACCACCACGTTCATATCCTGATACTATAATTTTAGAAGAGCCAGATTCTGATTTTATTAATGAACAACTTGAAATTTTAAGAAATAAACCACAACCAACACAAAGAACAAAAGAGTGGTATGAATTTCGTCATAATTTAATTACTGCTTCAAACGCATATAAAGCATTTGAAAGTCAAACTGTTAAAAATCAGCTTATTTATGAAAAATGTCAACCATTAAATCAAAATTTATTCCAATCGGAAGATAATGATTTAGAAAATGAAGAAATAAAAGAAGTTGTAATGATTAATACTAACACAACTCTACATTGGGGACAAAAATATGAACCTCTTTCAGTAAAAATATATGAACACAAGTATGAAACAAAAATTGAGGATTTTGGTTGTATTCAACATGAAAAATATTTATTCTTAGGAGCATCTCCTGATGGTATTAATGTTGACAATACTTCACAGAGATATGGTCGTATGTTAGAAATTAAAAATATTGTTAATAGAGAAATTGATGGCATTCCAAAGAAAGAATATTGGATTCAAATGCAACTTCAAATGGAAGTCTGTGATCTTGATGAATGTGACTTTTTAGAGACTAAATTTACTGAATATCCTGACCATAGTTCATATATTTATGATACATTAGACGAATATTATGAAGATGATGAAGGCATAGAATTTCAAAATGTATGTTTATCAAAAGATAATAAAATGAAAGGAGCTATTATTTACTTTCATACAAAAGAGGGCAAACCATTCTATATGTATAGACCATTAGATTTAATCCATCCTGATGATATTACCCAGTGGCAAGAAAATGTAGTTGACTATTATCAATATAATCCACAGTTTAATTATACATATATGAAAACTATTTATTGGAAACTAGAACATTTAAGCTGTGTGTTAGTTTGTAGAAATAGACAATGGTTTAAAGATAATATTTGTTATTTGGAAGAAATTTGGTCTACTATTGAGAAAGAAAGAGTTAGCGGTTATGAACATAGGGCACCTAATCGCAAACAAAAAAAAGACACAGTTGATATTATGACAAAACCAAGCGGTGGATGTTTATTACAATTTAATAAAGAAACGGGTAAAATTACAGTAGTTAAGAAAGAAAATGACAATTCAACTCCGGTTCCTATTCCTATTCCTGATCTAAAAAATATTGATATTCATTTTTGTAACGAAGTAAAGTAATACTTAATATAAAATGTTTTCATTCGTTGGAATAGAATAGTATAATTCATTAGGTTCTGTTCTAAAATATCCTACTCTAGCTCCTGGACCTTCTTCTGCTGGTGGTAAAGGAGTTATAATATTACTTTTAGTATTTTTTTTATTATGATACACAGCACCACAGAAATCAGCACGAACGCATGTACCATCATCTGGATTATAACGATGTTGTAAGTTGTTAGTTATTTGTTCATAAGAACCTAATGTAAATATAGGATAATGCCACCATATTTGATTATAATTATTATTAGATGTTTCATTTTTTCCTATTAAAGGATAATCATCTAATATAGCTTGATCAACTGACTTTGGAAATGTTCCTGGAGTTGATAAATCATATAAACCACTAAAACCTTCAAATCTTTTAACAAATGGAGCTAAATATAAACTAACAGCTAGTATTCCTATCAAAAATATAATACTTCCAATAAATTTATCTTTCATATAATATAGATTTATATAAAAACTTATTAATTAAACTTTTCAAAAAGTGACTTAAAATTAAACTAACAAATATATATACTATGGAATCTAATGATATGCGCGTTACCAAAAGAAATGGCGAATTGGAAGAAATCGCATTTGATAAAATTCTAACTAGAATCAAAAAATTAGGGCAAGAAGCTTCTATACAAATTAATTATCAGCAACTGGTTATGAAAGTAATTGATCAATTATATGATAAAATTTCAACTACAAAAATAGATGAATTAGCTGCTGAGCAGTGCGCAGCTCTGTCTACACTAAATCCTGATTATGGAACACTTGCTGGTCGCATTATTGTTTCAAATCATCAAAAAAATACTGACCCTATTTTTTCCAATGTTATGTGTGAATTATATCATTTTTATGATGTTCATAAAAACCACAAACCATTAGTTTCTTCTCAATTATGGGAATTTGTTCAAGAACATGATGTAGAGTTAAATAGTATGATTGATCATAATAGAGATTATTTGATTGATTATTTTGGATTTAAAACACTTGATAGAGCATATTTATTCAAAAAGGGTAAAAATATTATTGAAAGACCTCAACATATGTGGATGCGTGTTTCTGTGGGAATTCATGGTGATTTAAATAATCCAAAAGCATTGGAATTAATTAAGGAAACATATGATTTGATGTCTCAGAAGTATTTTACTCACGCTACACCTACACTTTTTAACGCAGGAACTCCCAGACCACAAATGAGCTCTTGTTATCTGTTGGCAATGGAAAATGACAGCATTGAGGGAATTTTTAATACACTTAAGGATTGTGCTTTAATTTCTAAATATTCTGGAGGAATTGGTTTACATGTTCATAATATTAGAGGTAAAGGGAGTCATATTCAGGGAACAAATGGAATAACTGATGGAATTGTTCCTATGTTAAGAGTATTTAATAATACTGCACGTTATGTTAATCAATCTGGAAAAAGAAATGGCTCATTTGCTATTTATTTGGAACCTTGGCATCCAGATATTTTTGATTTTCTTGAAATGAAGAAAAATCATGGCGATGAGGAAATGAAGGCTCGTGACTTGTTTTATGCTTTGTGGATTTCTGATTTATTTATGGAAAGAGTTAAAGAAAAGAATGGAAAGTGGTCATTATTTTGTCCACACGAATGTCATGGTTTATCTGACGCATATGGTCTTCAATTTAAAGAATTATATGAAAAATATGAACATGAAGGTAAAGCGCGTAAAACTATTAATGCACGTGATTTATGGTTTGCTATTTTAGATGCTCAGATGGAAACAGGCACACCATATTTGCTGTATAAAGATGCGGCGAATATGAAATCAAATCAGAAAAATATTGGCACCATTAAGTCGTCTAATCTATGTTGTGAAATTATGGAATATTCAGACGATAAAGAGACAGCTGTATGTAATTTAGCGTCTATTGCTTTACCAGCCTTTGTTGATGAAACTAACAAAACATTTGATTTTGAAAGACTTCATTATGTAACTAAAGTGGTAACTAACAATTTAAATAGAGTTATTGATATTAATTTTTATCCAACTGAAAAAACTCATAGAAGTAATATAAAACATAGACCTATTGGAATTGGAGTTCAGGGTTTAGCTGATACATTTATTTTAATGGATATTCCATTCCATTCTGATCATGCTAAAGAGATCAATAAACAAATTTTTGAAACTATTTATCATGCTTCTTTAGAAAAAAGTAACGAAATATCTATTGAAAGAATACAACTAATAAGTAGTTTACTTACTAAACCAAGATATGAAGTATTAGAAATTGTTAATGAACACGAATACTCAATCTTAAAACGTTCAAATCACAATTTATTAGGTGCATATAGTTCATTTGAGGGTTCACCAGCTTCTCAAGGTATTCTTCAATTTGATATGTGGAATACTAGTCCATCTGATAGATATGATTGGGCTAAGTTGAAAGACTCTATTAAAGAATATGGTTTAAGAAATTCTCTATTGGTTGCTCCAATGCCAACTGCTTCCACATCACAAATTTTAGGATATAATGAATGTTTTGAACCTTTTACAAGCAATTTATATTCAAGACGCACTTTAGCAGGTGAGTTTGTTGTTGTTAATAAATATTTAATGAGAGAGCTTATCCAATTAGGACATTGGAATGAGCAAATTAAAAATAATATTATCGCTAATAAAGGTTCTATTCAACAACTAACAGTTTTACCAGAGCATATTCGTAATAAATACAAGATTGTTTGGGAAATTCCTATGAAACATATTATTGATATGGCAGCTGATAGGGGTCCTTTTATTTGTCAAAGTCAAAGTTTAAATTTATGGATGGAAGATCCAGTTTATAATAAACTAACATCAATGCATTTTTATGCTTGGGAGAAAGGGTTAAAAACTGGCATATATTATTTAAGAAGAAAGGCAAAACATCAGGCTCAACAGTTTACAATTGAGCCAGATGCGAAAGAAAAAGGTGAAGAACATGAAGAAATATGTGAAATGTGTTCTGCTTAATCATCATCTACTATAAAATCACTCATCTCTGTTTTCCTCTTATTCTTAGTTTTACTTTTTGGAGTAGCTTTTTTTCTATAAGTTCTTGATTTAGATTTTACAGAAAAAGATTCAGACTTTTGTGAAGGAGTTTTTGATTTTGGAGTAGAAGTTTTTCGTTTTGGTGAAGGAGTTGTTGGCTTTACAGTAGAATGAGCTTCTGTCTCTTCAATAATAGTTGATAATTTTTTTATTTTAGGTTTTTTAACACTAGGTGCTCTTTTACTAGAAGATCTTTTACTTGAAGACTTTTTACTAGCTGATGCTTCTAATGAGTCACATGTATAACCTGGTGGAGATATTTTCATAATATAATCTGTTATGATATCATTTGTTCCACAAACATCAAAAGCATTTTCTAAACTCATACAATAAACTCTTAAACAAACGACTACATCAATTAATGCATCATGTAATGCTTCGCTATTTGGTTCATAACCAAAATAATGTCTATATGCTTCCATTAATTTTGGAGGTTTAATTTTGTAAAATACTTTTACTTCACCTGTTTTTTTATCTACATATGATGATTCTTTCTTTAAATTACAAACAGGTTGGGTTACCTCCATTGTACATATAAAATTAGAATCATCCATCATTTTTTCTATTTGATGAAGTTTATGTTTTTTTGATACTCTTGTTAGTTCTGCTATTACCATTTTACGATCAAATTGAACATTATGACCAACTACAATATCTGATTGTTGAACATCATCCATAAATTCATCTAACGCATCATAAATTTTAGCTCTATTTATAGAATCTGCAGCAGCAATACTTTCTTTTGTTATGTGATGAACAGCAGCACTTTCTTCTGTTATTCTAACATCCTCAGGTAGATCTATATATTTATTAAATATTTTAGCATCTTCCGGATGTTCAGTATCATATAAAATATAACTTAATTGAATAATAGAAGGCCATTGACTAATATATTTTGACCATTCAGATTTACTTTTTTTATAATCAGAAATACTCAATAATTTTTTACTTTTCTCTTCACGCTCCTCCCAATTTTTTCCAGGCATATTTGGAGGTAATCCACTAGTTTCTGTATCAAATACAAGTATTTTTACCATTAATATATTAAGATAAAAAATATTTATAATATTATGAAGTTATATTTAATATAATTAACAATATTCTTTACAAATACCAAAAGTTTTCCTATGCCATTTAGTTATTCCATGTTGTTTTATTCCATCCATATGTTTTTTTGATCCATATCCTTTGTTTGAGTCAATTCCATAATGTTCAATTAAGTCTGGATTTTCTTCACATAACTCATCAATATAATTATCTCTTGATACTTTTGCTAATATTGACGCTGCTGCGATTGATGTATATTTATTGTCACCTCCTTCAACCATTTGATATTTTATAGTTTCTAATTTTGTCTTTTCCTTATTTAAGATTGTAAACGGTTTAAAATAATTACCATCAACTAACAACAAAATTTTATCATGATTAAAATCTGTTAGTTTAGATAATTGTCCAATGACATTTTTAATTCCTTTATGCATAGCTGATTGTGTTGCTTGTAAAATATTAATGTCATCAATTGTTTGTTCATCTTCATATTCTACAGCCCATGCGATAGCATTTTCCTTTATATATTCAGCAACTTGTTCAATCTTCTTCTTACTATGAAATTTTTTACTGTCTTTCATTTGAGAATGATCAAAACTATTATCTTTAGGTAAAACAGCTACTCCAGCATATACTCTTCCAAACATCGGACCTCTCCCTGCTTCATCTATTCCTATTTCTATGATAGTGGTATCTGGTTCAAATGCTTGTTTTAATGGTTGTTGGACATTTCTCTTCTTTTTAACGGTAACTTCTGGTTGTATTGGTTCGGCAACAGTTTTGGTTTTCTTTTTAGAAATAGGTGTAATTTCAAATACTTCTTCTTCTAAATCATCATCATCATCAATAATAACGACACTAACCCAATCTTCATTTTTGCTCCTAGACATTCTTAGTTTATATATTTATTTAAATTTTAAATATAAATAAATAAATCAATTTTTTTCACTATATAAATTATACAATGAAAGGTGAATTATTAATACTTTTTGTAATTTTATTATTAGGATTAATTTTATGTTCATTTTTAGGCGGAAAAGGCTGTATTGAAGCGAAGCTACCTTTGGTTGAAGGTATGGAAAATAATTCGTCAAGTCAAACTTTCTATGGACCAAATGGAGCATCTGCACAAGTTCAAACAGATTCAAATGGCCAAAGTAGTTTAGTAGTAACTAACAGTGATGGTGTATCAACTACTTATAATTCAAGTGATGCTTCTTCTACAACATATTCTGGACCAAATGGTGGTTCTGCCAAAGTTGTGACGGGAATGGATGGTTCAAAGTCTTTAATAGTAACAAATCCTGATGGAAGTATTCATACTTATAAAATAAGTGATTCTTCCAATACATCATCAAGTTCTACAACAAGTTCAACATCATCTTCTACAAGTACTTATAATTATGATAATTATAATCATTACAACGGAACTTCATATCCAACCATATTTTATGGACCTAATGGTGGAACTGCCAGAGTAATTCAAACTCCAAATAATAATACAATTGTTATAACTAACAAAAATGGAACAACAGAAATTTATTATATTGATAAGAATGCTACTGATCCTAATATATCTGACCGTAGGTATTATGGTCCTAATGGAGGCTCAGCAAAAATTATAACTGATAGTAACGGTAAACAAGCTGTAGAAATTACAACACCTAATGGTTCAAAAATAGTTTATACAGGTGATAATGCTTATACTTATAATAGTCAAGATGGAACTATAAATCAATATGATTCTGATAATAATACAACTGGTTCTGATTATAATACGGCATACAGTTCATCCACATATTATGGACCAAATGGTGGTCAAGCAACTACTTATACAGGTCCAGCTGGTAATACATATGCTACTTATGATTCTTCAGCATACTATAATTCATTGCCACAAGGAATTCCTCGTTCACAAATTCCTCCAGGAGATGAAGATTTGTATATATTAAAATCAGAAGTAGTTCCTCCAGTATGTCCAAAATGTCCAGATCCAATAGTTCAATGTCCTGATAATTTTGACGCAACAAAATGTCCACCATGTCCTCCATGTGCTCGTTGTCCTGAACCTGCATTTGATTGTAAAAAGGTTCCTAACTATAGTGCGTTTAACCAAAATTATATGCCAGTTCCAGTATTAAATGACTTTTCAACATTTGGAATGTAAATAATTTATTTTTTATATATATATAATATATAATGAGTAAATCAAGAAAAAATAGAAGAAAATCAAGAAAAAATACAGGTAGAGGTAGAAGTGTTTCATTGCCTCCACTTAGAAGTGCTAGTCGTACAGCATCATCTAGAAATATTCGTTCAATTAGACAATTAAGAGAAGTCTCTCAATCAGCAAGAAGCACACGAAAAAATGTTCGCATTAATACTCCTGAGAATATAATTCAAGAATATTCTTTAGGTTCATCAGAAAAAGACTATAAGAGAGCAAGTCCAATAAGAGGTATACCAACCTGTAAAAATCCTAAAAGAGCTTCAGATTTTCCATGTAAAAAGAAGCGAACAGTTTTTAGAACAAAAAAACAATATGATGCGTATAAGGATTTACTTGAGTCAAGAAATGAATCAACTGGTTACAAATCACGTTCTGAACATTATGATGATATAGAATCAATGTTAATGCATCAAGGTTCAGATTTATTAAGAAAATAATATTATGGTATATTATAATGCCAAGTTCAAGTAGTAGATCTTCAAGAAAAAGCTCATCAGCCTCAAGAAAAAAGTCAATTCTTAAAAAAAATGGAACACGTAAGGCGAGAAAGCATGTTAGAATTCACTCTCCAAGAAATGAAACAAGAGTATATAGCTTAGGTAGTCAAGAGAAAAAATGGAAGCAAGGTTCACCTTCAAAAAGAGGACCTTCATGTGATACTGGTATTTTTCCTTGTGTGTATAGGGGTGTAGTTTTTGAAAATATTGATGAATGGAATGAACATGTTGAAAATATGGTATCTAAAAATTCTTCAAGAGGATATATGCCAATTTCAAGTCATAGAAGAACAGTAATGTCTTCTTTAGCTAAGAAAGGTAAATCAGCAAAAAGAATACCTCAAGAGTGGCGTTTATATGATTTAGAAACAGGTGAAATATATGATATGCGCAGTTTAGACCAAAAATCTCTTAAATAATAATTTGTAATATTATCTTTACACCCTTAAAGATTTAAAATGGGACAAATCCTTTAAGGGAATCAATATTTATTCTTTTTTTACATATGATAATATTATTATTATTATTATTACATTATCATATTATCATATTATCATATTATATCATTATATTATTATATTATTATATTATATAATATGGATTGTATATCTAATTCTATATTAAAACTTATATCGGAAGTACATTATGGAAGCAATCAATATCGGGATAAAATAAGTGATATTGTAGATATGATAAATATTATAAATAGTCCTGAATTTGTAAATAAAATTAAGGAAAACCTAATAGAAGATTATAATGGAGTTGGAGATTCTATATTTATGGCTGCAATACAAAAATCAGCAACATTAAAAATAGCCTTAAGTCTTTTACATAATGGTTTGGTTAATCCAGAATATACAAACGATAAAGAAGAAACACCTTTAATATTGGCAATAAAATATAAATATCCTGAAGTGGCTATTGATTTAATAAAAACAAATCAGTCATTACCAAATCAAATAGACAATAATGGTTATACTGCATTACTTTATGCTTGTAAGATTGGTAAACCTATGGAAAAAGTTGCAGTAGAATTAATTAAAACCGGACAATCATTACCAGAATATATTAATCCCAATGAAAATAAATCAGCAATTGATTATATGAAAAAAGAAAATATGAATTTGGCTCTTAACGAAATAACCGCCCAATCTGCACTTAATGTAGCAAGTGCAGTACGATTAAGAACAAATATAAATGATATATCCCCACAAGAAAATAAAAAGGGTTATAGAGATGCTCAGGGAAATATTAACCCATCGGCTCCCACTAATATTGAAAAATCAATACAAGGGTTTTTAAATCCAAAAATGAAGGGAGGAAAAACAAGAAGAAATAAAAGAAAGAATAGAAAATCAAGAAAACAAAAAAAATAGAACAATATTTTTGCTTTTTAATGTAAAGTAAAAATATCGCATCTAAAAATTATTTATTTCTTTTTAAATAAGTAAAAAAAAACTTAAAAAGGACAAACCTTGTTGATTTTCAGTAGGATTTGTTCCATTTTAAATCTTCAAGGGTGTAAATACTTATTTTAAAAATAATATTATTCCCTGTATTTCATACACTTTTTATCTATTTGAATACTTTGACCTTTTTCTTCCTGAGGAACTATATTTAGTATACATCTCGCTTTCTTACCATATAACGGCTCTGTACATCCTTTTTCCCTTTTATTCTTTCTTGTCTTTATTTCTGAGTATTTAAACACTTTTGGCTTCTCATCCACACATCTCGCTCTAAAATGTTCATAACGTTCCCTTACATCACAATATGTCAAATTTGATTTCTTTTTAAGCATCTTATTTACTAACTCATGTAAATTATAAATATAACGCGAAAATGTATCACGTGATTTCATATCTGACATTTTTAAAGGCAAATGTCTTAAATTTGTTTTTAAATTTTTTCTACAAGCACCACACGGCAACACATTCTGTAAAGATAAAACATACTCCCTATATTGCTTCTTTTCTTCTTCTGTTGGCTTTACCGGATAATTAAAACTTATTGTGTGTAACATATGCCATTGAGCTGGACCCCAAACTGTTGTCAAAAAACCATCTCCTGAATAAAAATCACCCTTTTTAAATACTCTATGTTTTTTTGTTTTACTTT
>JACCDO012342936.1_pt1 | contig 17715 bp, 12 predicted proteins | sample 7446101 | NCBI WGS metagenome assembly JACCDO01 (sample SAMN15323440, study PRJNA562643) | freshwater metagenome | isolation source: river surface water | place: USA:Blue River Watershed | collected 2017-08-16 | reverse complement strand
TTGTTGCAACTATTTTTTGAATTGATACTCGTCTACAAGCCATCGCAGGAATACTATACCACTGAGCTTCATTTGGTGTGTTTTGGTCAGGAATTGGTTGTCCTTGAGCGTTCAACGCAACAATATCGTTAGTACAATTAACTTGTGCTGCTAAAATACTACCAGCGGTTGTTGTGTTAACCGATGAGTCATTAGGGTCTGCAGTTGCATCTGCCTCTTTTTGTGTTTTAGGAATTACCAATTGTTCACCAGCCCCCTTAAAGTTCATAACAAACTTACTACCGTATTGTTCTATAGTTTTTCCATCAGGTAACTTATATGCTAACATCCACTTTTTAACTGAGTCATTTCTTCTTTCAGATAATTTTTGGTTGTAAGAAACTTTTGCAGGTGCTGATGCCGATCCCACCATATCAATGGTAACTGACCCACCTTTAGTTAGGATGTCACCAATTTCCTTCATTAATTCGTTTTGAATATAATTAAAGTTTCCTGTAATTACATCGGTAAAAAATTGTGGAATTCCTCCTTTTTGGAATACGTCACCCCCTGACGAAACAGTTGCGGGTGCTTCACTTTGATAAGTTGTATTTTGTAATCCTATGTATTCGTTATAATAAACGTTATATGGAGACGCAGCAACAGTACCCGGATTACCTTTTGGTATATCATTTTCAAAATAGAATCCGTAACCAACAAATCTATTTAAATCAACCTCAACCGGTGTTGTGTTTTCAGCCGTTTGTGTTCCAGTACCTGTGGTTCCAGGATTACCATCGGCACCTGTTGATTTGTTTGGTTGGTCGGTACCTTGTTCTTGAGGAATACTTTCAAATACTTGAATTTGTTCTTCAGTTGTTAATCTTGGGTTGTTTAATATCTGTTGGTATGTAAATAAATCCTTTGTTGGGATCATATTAAATTTAATACCTAACTCATATAAATCGTATTTAGTACATCCCGCAAAAAATGAATCAACCACACTTTGAACTCTGGTTTTGTTAATCCCATTCATTTGTTTTTCAATGATTGTGTTTAACATAGCAGGATTATCCACAATAATAGTCCAACTTAGTGATCCTGATCTACTTGTGTTTTTATAAGTATAAATTGGTTCAGGTCTACCCATGAAGAAGGTAGAGTTAAAATCCGGTTTTGAGTCATCAGAGAATTTCAAATCGTAAGGTGGGAACCACATAATTCTACCACCGTTAGGTCCTTTTTCACAAACAGGTAAGTCATCATAAGTATAACCAGGTCTGTCTGAAGTTCTCCACGCCAAGTTTTCAATTGAGAACATATACTTCTTAACCTTTCCATCAACAATGTTAGTTGACCCAGGATTTCTTAAAGGAGCAATGTTTAAGTTATATGTATTATCTAAAATTGAGTAATCAACTCTTCTACCCGATGTTGTAATACCATCCGACTTTTGTAAGTCAGCATACGTATAATACGGTGTATCCTTTTGGAATACTCTACAATACTCTAATCCAGCTTGTGTTCCATCTGCTTGGTTTACATATGATAAAACCATAGAACCTTTAGTCATTTCTTTATATCCATCGTTGAATACTTTAGAAACTTGGTTGATTGCATTACCAACATGTTTTAATCTTGCTTGACCTTGTACTTGATCAGCAGAATCAACTAATCTTTGTGTTTCATAAAGAATAGACCCCGGTCTGAATGGTATGTCAACAGATTGATATCTTAAATAGTCGGCAGATATTTGATTAAAATCGTCATCTAAACTACCAGCACCACCACCTTCGGTCGCTCTAAATCCGGCATTACCTTTATATTTTGGTGATGTCCAAATTAATTGTCCTGAAGTTCCACCACCATCACTATACGATCTACCTTTTAAACCAAAATTAATTGACTCTTCATTACCTTCATACAGAATACCAAGAGCGTCAGGTCCATAAACAATACTTTGTTGTTGGACTCCAAACTGATTAACGGGTAATTGGTTTGGTGGTCCGTCAATTTGTGCCGGTTCTGAAGTTTCACTACCAACGTAATATCCTGAAGATTGTGATTTGTCTTGGTCAAATAATCTATTAACGGCAGCCGATGCTCCCGCAATTAAACCACCAATAAGACCACGATTATATGCCGGTCTATAAAGGTTATAATCTAACGCTGAAAACAATGCCGATCTTTGTCCGTTTCCTGTGTTTGCAACAAAAACCTCTGATGGGTTTCTATATTTGTTTAATATAGGAGCTAATAAACCACCCGTTAAATTATTCGCAACACCAAGTGCCGCTTCCGCTTGTGGTCCATTTATTGGGTTATCATCATCAAAGTAATCACCAGGAATAAATGAAACAGGAAAATACGTACCTGTTAATCTATTTGCCAAAGATACGGCAGCCAATGCAGGATTTTCAGGAACGGTAATTTTCCAATTCTTAATAAAAAATGGTTGTTGTCCTGTTGCCAATAAACTCGCAGAAAAAGGATCGCTAATTGTGTCAAGGTTAATTGCGCCAATCGTTGCCTGTTGTAATTCTTGAGCAATTCTCTCATCAAACGCGAATTTTAATTGAGCGGCACCAATCTTAGCTAAAAAACTATCTGAAGATAAAGGTCCGTTTGAACCTATCGGGTCGTCTTGGAATACAACGTTAAATGTTGGGTACGATGAATAACTATAATACCCTGGATCCCAATATGGTTGGTAAATATTACCGGCATTTTGTATGTCTGTAATGATTACCAAATCTTTATAACCACCACTTGGTCCCCATTTATTAGTTACATAAGCAGATTCAATAAAGAATTCATTTATTACGTCTAAAACGGTATCATTCGGATCGTAAGGTCCTTGATTGGTTCCTTCAGGATTGTTTGTTGATGCAACCGAATTAATACCTATTGGTTGACTAAAACCACCTTCAGGACCGTATTCATTAAGAGGATATAAATCCTGAGCAAATATATTTGTTGATACGTAATTGTTTGGTGAATCAATAACATTATTGACTGAAAGCACTGTTTCATAATCAACAGGGTTACCAGGTGCTGTGTAAGTTCCAGGAACATTATAAGGTGTTAAATTCTTAACTAATAATTGTTTCCTAAAAGCATTAGAATTACCAAACGATAAAAAACTTTCAGACATATTGTTTTATTTTATAAATAGGGGTTTGGTATATTTTTTATCACAATTATTTGTTTTTAGAACCCGTTACCGCACTTGGTTGATTTCCTCCCGCAAGTTGACCATTTATCGCACTTGAAAATTCGGGTTTCGCAAAAGATTCTTTTACAACAGTCTCAATCTGTGTTGCATTCATATTTCTTGTGTTCTCATCACCAGTTATATTTACATTAACATTAATTTCAGATTTTGTTTCAACTTTCTGTGGTTGCATGTAAGCCTCCTTAAATCTATTTGAGATGTCTGTCATTGTAGTGGTTAAAAACTGTTGAGCACTATTCTGAATTTTAGCTTCAGTGTCAACTAATGCTTGCATAAAATCTTTTTCTGCTGATCGTTGTTTTCCTTCGTCACCAGCAATTCCACCAACAATATAATCTTCAATTGGTTGACCTATAGCACCATAGGTACCTCTAACATCTTTCGTTGTCGCTTGTTTTGCTAAATTTCTAGTAACATCAACTTGAGCACCCATTATGGATGTATATAATTTTTCCAAAGGTTCAGCAGTTGCTTTACCGTATTCAACGGTTTTAATGTAACCAGCGGTATTCAACTCAATTTGTTTTGACACACTTAGTTGTTCTCTAGCAACTTCTTCGATTGACATACTATCCTCTTCTTGAGTTTTTTTCAAACTTTCAATATCAGATGCTGTAAGTTGATCCACTTGTTTTAATTCAACTTCTCCAGTTTGCTCATTTTTAACATTAATCACCGCTTTACCGTCTTTCAATTGAGCCATACCGGCAATCATTTCTTTAGTTTCATCATCAGTCGCTAAAGAAGGGAACTGAATTTGTTTCATCTTCATATCAAAGTCAGCGGCTTTAATTGACATAGAAGCGAGTTCTTCAGCAGGTATACCCATTTCTTTGGCAATTTCTCTTAATCTTCTTTTTGATCCTGGCATGATCTCAAACTTACCGTTGGCTTCGTTGAATTTGGTAAACTCTTTGGTTACGTTAATAATTTCCTTTTGTAATCCTTCAGGGTCATTTGCTGCTAAATCCATAGCCCTCAATGGGTCAAGTAATCCACTTGCGGTAACCCCTAATCTTTGGAGTCCCGCAGCCATCTCAATAGCACCTTCAGGATCATAAATTTTATCGGCGAAGGTGAATACCTGTTCCATACTGATACCCATACGTTCTGAGGTTGCCGCCATTTTAGCTAGTCCTTTAATTCCGTTATCGAAATTATATAGATTCATTTTACTAAGATTACCAACTACTTTGTCTGAAACACCAGCAACTGATACACCAACACTACGAGCGTAATCAGTAACCTCTTTCATTTGGTCACCAACATCATATACAGAAACACCAACGTCTCTGAAATTAGTTGCTAATTTACCAATATCAACTCTTGCAACATCAGCAGCCGCGGATAATTCAGTTATTGCTTCAGTTCCTAACGTAGCAGAACTACCCATACTTGACATAACCTTAGCCATGTTCTGTAATGCCTGTTCTTCTGTAATCCCCATTTTTATCAATTCGGGAACCGCATCAGCAATACTTTGTTTGAATCCGTCTATACTACCTTTTGTTGTACCAAATTCTCTTTGGAGTTTGGTTGCTTGTTCATCTAGATTTTCGAAAGCGGAGAGATTAGTTGGGTCGGCAGCATTTGCTAAATCTTTTAAAGCTCCCTCAACAGAATTACTGAATTTTTTCATATCTAAAGTCCATTGACCTAGATAAGCACCTTGATCATCAACTGTTCTTCTACTATTTGTTGCAAATCGACTTGATTGGTCGTTTAGTTTTTGATACGACTCAACCTGTTTTTTTAGTTCTTCATTTTCTTTTGCAAGCTCTTCCGCAGTTTTTGCCATTACACTTTTTTAGATAAATATTTAATTATTGGTTTTGGTCTCTTCAATATGTTTTTGGATTAAATATTTACGTACATATGTTGGCATATTCATAAACTCAGAGTATTGTGTTCTGAATATTCTTGAAAAATAATAAAACTCGTCTAATAGAACGGTCTTATATTGATAAGAAAGGCCGAAAAAATTCCACCCCAAAAGTGATATCAATTACCACTTTTTCTCCTGACGGGGCTATAACTTCTTTTGATAGGTCTAATCTTGGTTCATTATCCAAAATAAATCTTCTAATAAATTTAGAATCGGAGATTGGCATTTGTTCAACGAAGATACTGATTTTGTTTCTATCTTCATCACCGTCAATCGCCACAATGTGTTTTAATAATTTAGTCGTTACAACAGGTGCAGTTCTTTCAGAAGGATATGATTTAACAATTCTATCAATCTCTATCTTATCCCACACACTTAATAATTTTAAAGTTACCGTTTTTTTAGATACAGGTAATACGGTTTGGAAATACCCATTTTCGTCAGGTTCTACTTCTGTTTTTTTATAATTTAATTCGTCAAGCATTATACTTGTATTAAATCTTTCTTCAGTTTCGGGGTCAGTCGCAGAAACTCTATATTCAGGACCAAAAGAAGTATTTCGTAAGAAAAGTAATACCGCTTCAATATCACCATCCAAAAGTTCTTCAGGTCTGATATCTCTTTCATAAATTTTATTTCTTAATAAAGGTAAGATAATACCTTCATTAACGTTTTTTCTATAATCAACTTCAGCCAAGATATTTTCATCGGCGGCAGTTAAGTAACCAACTTTAATTGATTTCTTTTTTGATTTGTAAAACTTACCTTGTGTTGGTAATTGAATTACGTCGTGTGGTAAATTAAATTCTGCTTGTCCAGCACTATATACATCTTGTTCCATAAACTTCTTTTTATAATTAAAAATAAAAAAGACCTACCACTAGTAAAGTGAATAGGTCTTTAATATATATGTTTTTTTACTATTAATATACTAAGATACAACGGTCCATTCTCATGTTCGCAGATATTTTAGCAATACCGTCACTTGAATAAGATAACGATCCACCGTCATACCCTGTTAGGAATGTACCTTCTAAAATCCATTTCTCAACAACAACACCTGTTGGATCTAACATCTCAAGGTCAACGTTCTTTTTGTAACCCGCAGCATAACCCATACGTCCTGTTACTGACTCAGCACATAAACGGATCCATTCCATAACTGCTTGTGATGCAGAAGGACCGATTGGGTCACGGAAAGTCACAGGAAGTTCTTGCCAAGTAAAACGACCAGCAACATATGTTGACGTATTTAAGAATTGGATTTCTGTTGAACCAATTTGTAGTTTTGGTCTAGAAGTCGTCTCAACGTACCACTCATTGATACCAAGTGATGATGGGAATCTTAAAATCCATCGGTTCTCCCTTTTCGGTTCGTAAGGGATCGGCATTTTCATTAACAAATCAGCCATATCTTATTTTTTAAATTTTTCTTTTATTTTTATTATAAATAGTGTGAAATAAAAATTTTTCTATTTACTTCAATTATTTTTTAAATTATATCTCTACTAGACCAGTTTATATTAATATTTAGTTTTCTTTCCTCCTCCAGTATGATAGATTTCTAAACCAGATTCATCATCAAAATGTTTCTTCATCGCTTGAACGTTTCTTAAGTCATCATCTGAAAAACCAATATAAGGAACAAAATAATTACTAATTTTATTTTTCATAAATGCCTTTTCTTGTAATTGTCTAGATAGATTATTAACATAAGTCATAAATTCTTTCATAGCATCAACTTTTAATTGTTCAGGATTTGCAGCAGAACCTTGACCAAAACTAACAGGGTGATATCTATTCATATCTAAATATGATCTCACTAATTCGTCGTCAGACAAATCTTCTTCATCCGCCAACTCTCTATATTTTTTTAAATTTTTAACCAGTTCTTTTTCACTTAAACCGTGTTTGTTTTTCTTAATAAGGTTATAAACCGCATTTTTAAGAACTGAAGGTGTGTGTCCTCTTGCGGTAATGATTGAAAAAACAGACCCATTATTGACAGCCTCAACAAAATCATCCCACGCCGGTCCTGTAGGTGCTTTCATTGCATCTCTTAAGAAACCTTTATCACCTGGTACGTTGAAGTCTCTGAAGGGGTTTTCATCAAAACCTACTATGGTGTGTCCCTCATATTCGAATGGTTCTTTACCAATTTCAGTTCTGTACTCAGCAAAATCTTCTGTTGACATACCAACAACCTTACCTTTATCATCTTTAGTATAAATCTTTGTTGGCATATACATAAGATTATCATCCCAGTCAAAAGCATAATACTTCATCGTAGGTTTCATTTGATCGTGAATGATCTCAGAAATAATCTGTCTTACTACTTTTTTATAATTCATATAAATAAATATCTCATTAAATAAAAAAGGGGAAACTTTCGTCTCCCCTTTCATATGAATATAAACCAACTTATATATTCTCAAACGATGCTCCTGTCGGAGTGATGTAGAATGTGATGTCGATGAATTCAAGTGATCTTGTAGGTTTGATGTAAATCTTACCTGTCAATTGGTTTCTATCGATATCTTCAGGATCGTTGGATACAGTAACTCTAAAGTCATATAAACCACGATCTCTTCTGATCGCATCTAAGATTGGGTTAACCGCGTTTAAGAAATCTTGTCTTACCTGTGCGTCGTTTTGTTCAAACAATAGTCTCACTGAAACTGCTGAAATCAACTTACGAGCTTGTAATAACAATCTTCTTACGTTGATTCTGTCAAGAGCAGATTCTCTAACTTGTAAAGTTTTGTTACCCCAAATTACAGTTCCAACATCAGAGAAGGTTGCGATTGGGTTAATTCTACCTACGTAAAGAATATCTCTATCTTCTTGAGTCAACTTCTTACGAGCCTTGATACAGTTAACAATACCACGAGTGTAACCCGCCGCAGCGAACCAAGGGAATGCGATGTTATCTGTCAACGCTAAGTTTCTTGTTACTTCAGCTGTCGGTGGGATGTAAATTTGTGTATTGTTTACACTATCTCTTGTTAATACCCACGGATAGTAAGTAGCAGTATAGTTAGAGTCGATTCCTGTGTTGTCTAAGTTGTCAACCGCCTCAGTTGGGTAGATTAAGAAATCTTGACCATTAAGAGATGGTACATACATATCAACGTCAGGTGTTGTACATACATAAAGTGAATCCGCTCTGTTAAATTCAATCATTTCAATTGCTGACTCAACTAAGTTACTATTATTAACATAGTCAATACCCGGAGTTACAAACACGTTGATGTTTACCGCTTCAGGGTTTGCAAATGTTTGTTGACCTAACAAGTATGCGTAGTAGTCAGAGTTTGCAAAGTTTTGAGTTCCATCACCTAAAGAAATTTCTTTAAATGCTCCCCATCCTGTTGCGTTAGGGTATCTTGTAGAAGGACAAGCCCCTCTTAAGAATCCGCTTCTACCGATTTGGAATTGGTCTGTGTTTGTTCTCCACTCTCTGTAGATATCCCATCCATCAAAACCACCTTGTACTAAGAATGTAAACTTACGAGCGAACAATCTATAGTATGCGTTTGTTGGTAATTCAGGATCAGTAATAAACGGTGAGTTACCACAGATAAATCTTGGGTCGCCACTTGTTGAGAACTCAGGTCCGATTGTTAAACCACTTGCATTTACGTCCATGTGGAAACCTGCAGATCTGTAATTAAATGGTAGACCATCGATATCACAAGAATTGATTGGATTTCTCTTACCAACATATTCGAAGTAAGCTGGATCCCAACCTAAACTGTTAGATATACCTAAGTAAGTTCTTCTTACGTTATCTCCCGGGCTAATTAACGCGTTATCGTTACCTGAAGATAAACCGAATGGTGGGTTATAAATTACTTCACCAGGGAAGTCATACTTACCTTTGATGATTGGGAACGGAGAATTAGCACCTGCGTAATTTCTAAAGTTAAATCCGTTAAATCCACAAGGTAATGCGTCGATTGGAGCGTCCTCACTCATTTCAACCATTACATATCTTGAGTTCAATGCGTACTCACCATCTAATGTACCGATCTTATTAGCAACAAAGTTGTTTTCAGTTGGGTTCATTGTACAGTTTGTGAACTTCTCAAGTACAACTGGATTTGCGTCAGTATCAAAATAATCACGGATCAATACATCAAACGTTAAGTTGTTATATGTTTGGTTGATGATTGAAATTTTTACTAATGTGTTGGCAGCATCACCATCAGATACTGTGTAGAATCTAAATAAGTCATAAACTTTATTACCTCTTAATTCAGACACAACAAAAGGTGAAACTGGTGTTTGCCATTTGTCTAAGTACCAACCAATTGAATCAGGGTCACCACTTTGTGCTGAGTCTAAAGCTATTAAGTTAGGATTTAAACCTTTAATGTAACCTTTTCTCCAAGAGTAATTTAAGAATGATTGGAACACTTCTTCGGCAAATACAGGAACCTCAATTCTTGGTTTTTGGAAGTTAGTAATACCAAATACTTTAGTAAAATACTCAGGGTCGTTTTGTGTAAGAGATGTTTCAAACTTAAATGCCGTACCAAATTTGTCGGTAACGTTCACACCAAATGTTAAATATGGGTTTTTAAGTACTCCTGCATATTGACCACTCATATCTAATGTCACATCGGATGTACCCGTTACTGAATAAGTAGGGTTAACATCAGTTGTGTAAGTTGAGATACCTCTTGATCTTAATGTACCAACAACAACATTATCGTAATCAACATAAGATGTACCTGTATAGTAGTAGATCTTACCAACGATAGTACCTGAATAACAATCAATGTTTACAGGTGTTGGTGTAGGTGTTGGTGATGTGAAAGGTGAAGGAGTGATACAAGGATTAACAAACGACGGAGTCGGTGTTGGTGATGCGGTAACTCCTGGTGTAGGTGTTGGGTTAGGGTAATAAGCCGTTAAACCAGACACATACGTGAAGAATGAGAACCCTGAATAATTTGTATTACCATTATTGTTAAATAACGCATAATACCAAGAGTCATTAAATGCCGAATTTAAATCAGTATCATTAAATGAAACTGAAGGTACCTCAAATACATTAGTTTCGGCACTAAATCCTGAACCACTTAATACATCATAATCATCAGTTGCGATTGAACCGAAGTATGCAATTTGTTCATCCTCAGCAGTATAAGGATTAGTACTTGTAATTACGTTATATACTAAGTTTTGGATTTGAGTGTTTAATGTTGAAGTATCACCATTGAACTCCTCGTATTGACTTAATAATAATTCCTCGATTTCTGCCGGGAATGATGTTTGATAGCTAACTGTTGTTGAGCTGTTTGTACATCCTGTGAAATCAACACTGAATGATAATTCTTTTGGTGTAACACAAGTTGTCACACAAGTAGTGTAGTCAGTTACTGAACTTAAACACCACACATCAATCGTACTTGGGTTAACATTTGCAACGGTTGTAATAGACCAAGATGGTCCAGCGTCGTAACCTGATAAACCAAGAATTCTAGTTACAAACAATTGGTTAGATTGTTGTAAATATGCCTTTGCGATATACGCAGCTTCGTACTTTGGAATCTGTGTGTTAACAAATTTTTCTGGAGATGTCCCGCCAAATATGGTTTGGAAATCGTCGAAACTTGTAACAAAGATCGGTTCAAAAGCTGGTCCTATCAAAGTTTCTCCAGCAATACCCAAAGTAGTAACCCCAACACTTTGTGCTACAAAGCTCAAGTCAACCTCTGAAGTATAGACACCTGGTGAAACAAAAACCTTACTGTTTGTTGCCATACTAAAAAATTTCTTTTATTTATTTATTTTCCTATAAATACTTCTCAAAACACGAAAAACTTTACATTATAGAAAGTATTTATATTTTGGTAAGATTTTATTCTACCTTAATTCTGCCCCTATGTCTAAAGATAATAAGAAGATAAAAAACCTTAAGATTGACGTGAGCGTTCACGAGGTCTTAAAGAAATATTGCGACAAACGCGGTATTAAAATGTATAGGTTTTTAGAAAACTTAATTATGGAAAAATGTCAAGAAAAGAAAGACATATATGGGGAACATTAAACCAATTTTTGTGAGAACGACAACGTTGACTCACCATCACCTGATCTAATAATATCTATTCTTAAATTATCATCTGTGTTGATTTGTATTTCGGTAACATTATCACCGTAGTAATTGTCGTTAATGTAGACCGAATAAGACTCGATATTGTCTGATTGTTCAAAGTATAAATTACAAGTGTAACTAAAAAAGTATTCTTGAGTTTCATCACCTGACGGATAAGTAAATTTAATTGTCTCAAGTTGTGTTGGTTGTTGTCTTTTTTGTGGTCTTTTAACTGGTCGTTGATCAACCTCATACATTTGAAATGTTCTTGAAATTGCGGGTGTTACCTCAAAATCATTCTCATCCATTAAGAATCCCATCATAGTAAATTCATATTTTTGGATGTAATATTTTCTCTTTTCTAAATCCATAGATGATTCGTCAGAGAATCCGTCATTTATAATCGGAATATAATTTCCTTTAATTACTTGATATGCTTGTCTTGACGCAAACGTTTCCATAACCCTTTGGTTAAGAGTGTTCGCTTCTCTCATTCTATTACAAATAATTGCAACGGTAAATTTAATATCAATAGGAACTGGCTGAGGTATTTTATATATGTCAGCACCAACTCTATTACCATCCCAAGTTGGGACTTCCATATAATAATACATTCTTCTGTTTGGTATGTTGTACATAACCGCAGGATTGTTTCCGTACTTAACTTCAGGATTTCTAATTACAGTAATAAATGGTGGCTCAACATTTTTATCGATGTTTTGGAAATCCCAAGTCTCAACAAATTGAGACCAGTTTTGAGTTGTTACCAAAATATCAACAACAGGAATTGTTTTACCTTCAGATGTAATGTTAAACTTTTCTTTAACAAAATCTAAAAACCCACGATCCAAATCAGCATGCAATAACGATTTAGGAAGGTAAGTCCCATCCTTTGTGATCATATCCTTTATTTGTTCCCTTCTCGGTAAAAGAGTTTTGGGGTATGTTAAAGGTAATGTTGGTTTAACTTTTTTTGGTAATGCCATTATAATCCTCTAAATTCATTTGGTCCAACAGGAGCCGCGATTATTGTCTTATAGAAAGGTTTGTATCCTTTATAAGTATGTTTTAAATCCGACACCACACGACCATCATTAACAACCGTATAATATCTAACAAAGTTTTCACTATCGTAATATCCTATGTAATCACCGAAATCAATATCAACCCCCAAGTCATCCAATGTTTTTATATAAACTGAAATTGTGATATTACCTGGTTCTAATTGATCTATTCTTGTTGATCCCAACATTTTGTTTTCAGGTGCTGCAATTCCCACATAAGCATTGAACTCAACAGGTGGTAAATATTTGATACCGTCTTGAACCGCTTCACCGTATACATCGTCGGTTTTGATTTTGTTTTTGTCTACTCGGTATAGTACACAAGTGAAGTTCATGTCCCCAACTAACCATTCTTGACCCATCCCAACCTCAAGGTTAAAATCGTTCTCACCAAAAAATTTACCTAATCTACTAATAGGAACACTACTATTCATATTGACGTTTTATTGATAAATATTCTTTTTATGATTATTTTTATTAAAAACAAATTTTGGATAGTACTAAATCACTTATTGAACATAAGGCTTTGGATCTGCTTGAGACGTATAGTGGTGCAAATAACTATATCCTATATCTAAAACATAAGAAAGAAGTTTCAAGTAAGTTCTTTCCTACAAGAAGTCAGTCAGAATATATTACAACATATTATAACACCACACCTAAAGTTGCTCGTAAATGGGTCGAGTTAGATACATACTTCGCTAAAAAGTTTGCTGAAGAAAGATATCTGTTACAAGTTCCCGAACAAATTTACATTGAAAAACTTTTGGTTGAAAAAGAAAAATCATATCATGTTTGGGGAAAGTTTTTTGATTCAGACAAATTAAGTGAGTTTTGGGTACCAAAATCGGCACTCATCAAGACCCATAAAGTTGAGTCCGTTAATATTGATTATTCAAAGTATTCTCACCGACCACCGTTAGAACATCAAAAAATTGCAATTGAAAAGTTGGCAGGTTCAAAAAGATTTATTCTTGCTGATGATATGGGTCTTGGTAAAACAACATCCACAATTATCGCGGCGTTAGAAACGGGTTCTAAAAAAGTTCTCATTGTGTGTCCCGCTTCTCTAAAGATTAACTGGCAAAGGGAGATTGAAAATTATTCTGATCGTCCAGTGTTCATTGCTGAAGGAAAGAAATTTTCCTCCGAACATGATTTTGTTATTGTGAATTACGACATTCTTAAAAACTTTCATGATTCAGACCCAAAGAAAAAAGACGAATCGTTATTACTACAGAGTAAGTTTGACTTGGTGATCTTAGATGAGGCACACATGATTTCAAATGTTCAAGCACAAAGAACAAAGATCATTAATAGTTTTGCAAAGAAAGTTGAGAGAGTTTGGTTATTAACGGGAACACCAATGACCTCTCGTCCTATGAACTACTATAATTTATTAAACCTCATCGAAAGTCCAGTTGCTCAGAATTGGAAAGCCTACGCGATTAGATATTGTCAAGGGTTCCAATTCACTGCGGGTAAAAGAAAAGTGTGGAATGTAATGGGGGCATCAAATCTTGAGGAATTAAGAGATAGAACATCAAAACAAATTCTTCGTAGGTTAAAAGAAGATGTGTTAGATCTTCCTGACAAAATTATTACACCGGTTTATTTGAGATTAAAATCAAAAGAGTATGAAGATTTGATGGGTGAATACTATGATTGGTATGATAAAAACCCTGATGAGTCATCATCTCTTACTGTTCAGTTTTCAAAACTAATGAAGGTTAGAAAAGTTATTGCAAATGAAAAAACAAAACAAACAATAGATTTTGCCGAGAACATTTTAGAACAAGGTAAGAAAGTTATTATATTCACCAACTTTACAGACACCCTCCAAACAATCTATCAACATTTCGGAAAACAAGCAGTTTATCTTGATGGTAGTTGTTCTAATGCAATGAGACAACAAGCGGTTGACTCTTTTCAAAATGATGAAAAGATTAGGGTATTTGTTGGGAACCTGAAAGCTGCGGGTGTTGGTTTAACTTTAACTTCAGCTGAGGTTGTGATTATGAATGACCTATCATTTGTACCTGCCGAACACGCACAAGCAGAAGATAGGGCGTATCGTTATGGTCAAAAATCTAACGTACTAGTTTATTATCCACTATTTGAAAATACAATTGAGGGTGCGATATATGATATTCTTAATCGTAAAAAAGAAATCATTCGAACTGTAATGGGTGATCAGCAACCTGAAAATACGGGTGATATAGTTGAGGAAATCTTAACCCTAATTAATAAGCAACGATAATCTTTTGATTAAATGAATATTTATCAAAGATGAAAGTTTCAATCAAATACGAAAATCCTGATTTAAAAAAACACAAAAACCTTGTTAATGAGTTTATAAAACTTTTACAAGAAGAATATCCATTGAAGAAAGATTTGAAAATTATCTTTATGGATGGTAGAAGAGGTGAGATGTCTACAGGAAGTAGACGTGGTGATAATCTTATTAAAGTTTTAGCCAAAGGTAGATTGAATCGTGATATTATGAGGACCCTTGCTCACGAGTGGGTTCACGAACATCAAATGACTATATTGGGAAGAGAACCAGGACCAAACATTGGTGGTAGAAATGAAGATGAAGCCAACGCATTTGCAGGTCGTTTAGTTAAACAATTTGAAGAGAGACATTCTGACTTGGAGCAACTTATGTATGAAAACAAAGGTATTGAGGGTAGGGTTAATATTTTGTCAGAACAAATCTTATTAACAGAAAAACAAACAATTAAAGAAAATTTATTGGTTGAAATGAAAAAAGTAGGTATTGAAGAGTTACCTTACTCATACTCTGCATTACAAAGATTTATCGATTCAAAGACAATGAACGTTCATTACAACAAACACTATAAAGGTTATGTTGATAAACTGAACAAAGCAATCAAAGATAAAGAAGGTGATATGGATTTGGAAGAAATTGTAAAATCCATAAGTAAGTTTGATGAAAAAGTTAGAAACAACGCAGGTGGAGCGTTTAATCACGCTTTATTTTGGAAAATGTTGTCGCCAAAGAAACAATTACCAAAAGGTGAGATTTTAAAAAAGATTAAAGAAGATTTTGGTAACATCAAAAAAATGAAAGATGAGTTTAATCTGGCGGCTAAAGATCGTTTTGGATCAGGTTGGGCTTGGTTGTATTTAGATAAAAACGGTAAGTTAAAAATTATGTCCACACCAAATCAAGATAATCCACTTATGAACATCGTTAAAGGTGGTGGATATCCTTTGTTGGGTCTTGATGTTTGGGAACACGCTTATTATTTAAAGTACCAAAACAAACGTGATGAATATATTAATAAGTTTTGGGATGTCGTAAATTGGGAATTTGTTAATGATTTATACTTAAGTAAAAAATCTAAATAAAGTTATCTATCCTTATATTTATAGAGAAAAACTCTATGGCAATTATCAACGAACCAGAAAGAAGTGAATTCTACCAAAAAGTAAGGCATCTTTTAGGTGCGCCTTTAAGATCGGTGGAATTAGAGGATGAAATGATGGATACTCTTTTAGAGTATTCTATTGATGATTATTCTCAATATGTACAAGATTGGTTGATTGAATCTCAATGGACTTCACTATACAATTTAAATCTCGATACACAATCATTAGCAAGAGCCTTTGTTACCAAAAGTTTAGATTTTGAAACGAGATACACATATGCTTATTCGAAAATTGTTGGTCTACAAGCGGGTGGTGACTGGGTAATTAAAAGAGATTACGTACAATTAGTACCTAACCAACAAATATATGAAATTCCTGCCGGTAGAGAAATCAATGAAGTACTTTGGTTCTCACCAACAGAAATGAATAATATGTTCATTGATCCCTGGTCATTTGGTGGTATTGCCGGTGGAGGTATCGGTGGTACGGGTGGATTCGCACAAATGGGTAACATGGCTGGTAGTTACTTCTTAATGCCGGCATTTGATATGTTATTGAGAATGCAAGAGATTAACATCCAAAGAAGAATTATTTCTCCCGATTTAACTTATTATATAACCGCATTACCTGATGGTAAAAAAGCATTACACTTACTAAATGTACCAGGTGGTAGATTTGACTTTGGTAATGCCGAAATGGCTCAACAAAGAGTTTGGTATTGGTATTATGATGTTGGTCAAGGTGATAGAGACAAGTGTTTAGCTGATAATCCTGATATCATATTATTACCATCTGACGTACCATTTAATAAATTAAGTTGGTACAAATTAAACAATCCTGCACAAGTATGGGTAAGAAGATGGTTTACGGCTTATTGTAAAGAAACATTGGCTAGAGTACGTGGTAAGTTTAGTGGTAACTTAAAAGCCCCTGACGGTGATTTAACTATGGATTACGCATCTTTAGCAACAGAAGCGAAAGATGAAAAAACAAAACTAATAGATGAATTAATAGGTCCTGAAGGTAGGCTAACAAGACTACGTCCTGAAAAGATAATGGAGAGGGAAGCATTACTTGCGGAGAACTTAAACAAACAACTTAAGTTTAGGGCTATGCCTCGTCAAATATATGTGATTTAATGTATGTCAGTTATAAAACAAAAACCAAATAGAAAAACGATAATACGTGGTGAACGATCAATTAATCTTGACACGTTTGAGACTGCAATAATAAGTGATGAATTTTATTCAACCAATGGTGAATTACTTATTATTGTTAGAGATGTCAGTCATTGTAAAATAAGATTAGATTCTACAACAACTGACAAAATAAAAATCAAAACTCTAACTGATTGTATCATCGTACCTGATATCAATAGAATTGATGAGGATTGGGATGAAATTTCTGTTGGTCGTGGTGCTTGTGTTGAATTACAAAACGTCGGCGGTATTTGGTATATCCTCTCCTCTGACGGTCTCAAGATGGAATAAGTTTTCATCGGGTAGATATCTCCACATATATTGGTCGGCATTTTTATACATATGGTATGGTGTTTCACCAACTCTATTCCAAAATGACATTTCTTCAGGAGAAATCTCCATCACATCTTCCAATTTATCTTGATCATCTTCCTCGAATGGTTGCCCGTTAATCAACTCACATTGATCTTTAGTGAAGAACGGTCTTTCTTCTGGATTCTTAACTAACAAACCATTTCTAACTTCTTGTTTGAATACAACTAATAATGGTTCTACTCGTTTGTTGAAAGTCGCTATTGCTCTTTGGATGTTATATTCACCAGTCATGGTTGGGTTACTCTCAATATCGGAGGGATCAATTCGATAACAATTTAACTGAATAATCGAATCTACATCTTCAGGTATTGTTGTCCCCCAATCTCTCATGTAATTATCAATATGTTCTTGAGACCAACCTTTCTTTGGTTTGTTAACTTTCTGAACGTCACCGTGAGATGCTTTTGTACCGTTGTTTACATAAAAGATGACTTCACCAAGATTTGCATTTAGTTTGTCTTTGATTGCCAACTCCATAT
>JACCDO011317435.1_pt1 | contig 17715 bp, 9 predicted proteins | sample 7446101 | NCBI WGS metagenome assembly JACCDO01 (sample SAMN15323440, study PRJNA562643) | freshwater metagenome | isolation source: river surface water | place: USA:Blue River Watershed | collected 2017-08-16 | reverse complement strand
GTTCGAGATGGGCGTTGCCAAGGTTGGTGCTCTAAGCAACCGCTGGACCGTTTACAAGAACCCATATATGACCGACAACGTAATGCTCGTTGGTTTCCGTGGATCAAACTTCCTAGAAACCGGTGCAGTTTACGCTCCATATATCCCGCTGATCCAGACCCCATTGGTCTATGATCCAGTGAACTTCACCCCACGCCGTGGTGTGATGACTCGTTACGCCAAGAAGATTCTGCGCCCAGAATTCTACGGCAAGATTGTCATCGGCAATCTAAACGAAGTCTAATCTGTAGATAGATTATAACCCCAAAAGGCTCGCAGAAATGCGAGCCTTTTTTATTTTTTATATAATTCGCCGGCTGTGGGATCAACAAAAAAGCCGCCCGAGTGGGCGGCTTATAATAATTATATTTTATCTGGATCGTCTTCTTCCGGCTCTTCTTTGTATGGCTTTTCCAGATATTTTGCCCCAACTGCTCGCATAGCTTGTTGACCAAGTTTTCTCATGTCACTTGAGCAATACGGAAACAATTCACGAATATCTTTGACGCGGGCCTTGTGATTCAAAGCCTTTTCCACCCACGATTCTTTGTATTCTGGTATTTTATTTAGAACAAACCCGGTGTTATGCTGTAAATCGTAGATGTGGTCAATCGCAACCGAAATAGTATTGAAATTGTCAGCCTCATGCAACATGATCCATGCTTCGCATATATCTTGCCATGCTTTGCCCCCGTAATCAAGTTCCCAACCATTGCGTTGATCGAATGCTTCAATCGTTTGCTTTACAAATTCACTCACGGTTCTACCTGTTTTTTCAATGACGTGTTTGGCTGCTCGCCAAGACCTCAAGTAGTCATCTCTTCTTTCCTCTCCCGCCGGCACTTCTCTCTTTACACTTTTGTATTTTTCTACATCGGGAGTTCCATGTTTTCCATAGCGAACCACTTTCCACGTATCAAGATATTGCGCGATCATTGGGTTCTCTTTTAAAGTCTCGTCTTTCTCATACTCATCTTCAGCGTATATATAAAAGTGTCTCAATTCGGCACACATACAAAAGAACAACACATCCAATATATGTTTTTTCAGATGTGGCAGCAATACGGAGGTTGCATGTTCTATGTCACTCTTCAGTGTCTCCGGTTGATTGAACCGACCGACAAATCCCTTAGCGTGAGGATCGATGTTCAACGTGCGGATATATGATAAAACATAGAAGTCGTACAACAGAAACTTAGGAGAAGCAGGTGCTCTATATTCAACCGATTCTTTCAGTAAATCTTTTAACAGTATTGGTTTCATATAAACTATGCCGAGCCTAAGAACACTTGAGCGTTCCACTCCATACGGCGCTTGACTCCTTTATTTGTTGTAGTCCGGTATTCTCTATGATTTAAATATTCTTTTGCCGCCGCATCAAACTTGTTTTGACTTAATAACGCCATTGTTTTTGGTCCCATATCGCCCCTAAATAAAGCATTAACGGTGGCAATTTTTACTGTCATAGGAAGACTATCAAAGTTTTTTATATGTTTTTTTGCAAGATCAATTTTAGATGCTATGTCTCTTTCCAGTAATTTAATTGCATCGGAGTCTGTTATACCTCTGCTGAAATTTTCGCCCTTCTGTATTTTGTGTCCATATGCGATAGTATCTGCTCCACCTTCAAGACTTTTGTGAGGAAACCATTTTTTTAACTTTTGGTTATACCCGCCTTTGGGATTAGTTGTACTGTTTTCAAAGCGTTTAATCACGTTTACAACCTTTTCTACCAATTGACCGTCCGTGTCCCTACCAACGTTGCTAAAATCAATATTAGGTTGGGTATATGGCTTTCCGGCGGCATCGGATGCCGCCTTTGCATATGCGTGATGTGCCGTCGGGGCTATAAATTTTACTTCTGGGGGTACATCCATTACGGGCGCTTCTTTGAGTTGAACTTCCCGTAACAAATCTTTCAGCTTTATAACTTTCATATAATATAAATATAGATTATAATCGGTATCTTAATATATATTTATGATATTATGCTACTTAAACACATCGTTCGGCAGATTATTTCAGAGAATAAGCAATTTAATGTGGGTGACAAAGTTTGGATAAGTCATCAAGATATAGACGGCATTGGATACGGTGACTCGGTTAACACAGACGGAGTTATTATCGGTGCTGGAAACGGTACATATTATGTCGAATACAGAGACGAGCATTTTCACAAGAAAACACGGGATAAATTTCATGCACATGAACTACGGCTGATAAATTCAATGAATGAAGCCGACGAGTCCGGTGCCGTAGAGATCGACAAAAAGATGACAGAGAAAACGTTGGAAGATACGTTTTCTGTTACAGACACGGGGCTGAATTATATCAAAAAAGAACTTGACCGCTTAAACAAAAAAGCGACCAGACTTGGGTTGGAGCCATTGTCACTAAAAATGCTTGGTAAGAAAGAAGAAAAGCAACCAGACGGCGATGTGCGCGTAACTTACCAAGTTAAAGTTGAAGGCAAGTCTCCTATCATCGGCGGATATGAATTTATTGCCAACATAGAGCACACAGATGCTGGTAATATCGTCAATATTTCTCCAAACAGCAGCTTGAAGAATTTACCGGATGAATATCGCAAGGCCGGCGCTACATGCGACCACTGCCACACAAAACGTGATCGCAACAACACATTTGTTCTCAAAGACACAAAGACCGGCGATTTGAAGAGAGTTGGTAGAAATTGCTTGAAGAATTTCATGCCAGACGTTGATCCAAAGCACATTTTGACATACGCGGCAATGCTTGGAAAAGCATTGAATGTTGGCGTTGGTGCAGAAGACATGGATGAAAGTAGACTAGATATTGGCGGCGGTGGTGCATCAAAATATTATGATGCCAGTCACTTTTTGGTTTACATTTGTGTGGCTTATTATATGACCGGGAAATATATTTCCGGAGCTAAGGCCAGACAAAATGCTGACTCTGGTGAGGGATCAACAACCTCCACGGCCCAGCTTGCTCAAAGCCTCCGTTGGACGAAAGATGCAGAAACACAAGATGAAATTGGAAAGTTGTGGCCAAAAGCAGAAGAACTGGCAAAAAAAATCGAAGAATGGAAAGACACTAAAGATTGGGATGTTCTTTCAGACCAGAAACCAGAAATGGCAAACTATTTCCAGAACATGAAGATTATTTCTCGTTCTCAGGCCATTCAATATAAGAATGCAGGTTATCACGCTTCATTACTTGCGGTATATTTGCGCGACCAAGCTGACGCTGAACGAGTTGCGTCGCAAAAAGCACAGGCCGCGAATAAAACATACATCGGCAACATCGGTGAAAAGATCGTGTTCGACGCCATTGTAAAAGTATCAAAGCCTTTTCAGTCACAATATGGCGTGGGTCAGATGTATATTTTCAACGACGCCGCCGGCAATGAGATACTTTATTTTTCCTCCAAAGACATGGAGTTGGAAGTGGGCAAAACATATAAAATTCAGGCGGCGGTAAAAAATCACCAAGTCAGTAAATACAACCAACAACCGCAGACAGTTATCACGAGGGCCAAAGTATTGCCTAGCTAACATATTATAATCATCCGCTTTAGAGTGGTTGACTATATTTATATAATATGGCCGATACATCCATCAATTATAACATAGATCAAGATAGAGTTAGATTTTCCGGTTCTGTTGCTCCAATTATTCCGGGTAGTGGTTCGACTCCATTTGGTTTTTATGACGCAGACCCACAATTTGTGGCAGAAGCGCCCAAGGCGGCGTTGTGGGCTGCGCGAAGACTTGGATATCCAATCGTTGATGTTGAAATGGTGGATGTAAATTTTTATGCGTGTTTCGAGGAGGCGGTGAACGAATATGGAGCACAGGTTAATCAATTCAATATTCGAAACAACATGGGAGTTCTTCAGGGAAGCTCAACCAATGTGAATCTCACGCAAACAAATGTAGTTGGCAGTGGATTGCCATATATAATAAAACTTGCACAAGGATATGGCACAGAATTTGGCGTTGGTGGAAACGTCGACTGGAAGAAAGGATGGATCGATGCGAAGGCCGGACAGCAAACATACGACTTACAAACATTGTGGGGAAATGTCAGTGAAAGTTTTAATAGAATTGAAATCAGGAGAATTTTTCACAACATGCCGCCAGCCAGCGCACGCATCTATGACCCATTTAGTATGACCGGAATGAGTTATAGTAATGTATTGAATGAAATGGGGTTTGCGGGCTATTCACCGGCTACACAATTTTTAATGACTCCTATATTTGAAGATTTATTGAGAATGCAGGCAATTGAATTCAACGACCTTGTTAGAAAGTCCGGATGGAGTTTTGAAATAGTCAACAACAAATTAAAGTTGTTCCCAATACCAACCAGAGATTTTAGAATGTATTTTGAATATGTTGTAGCGAAAGATAGAGACAACCAAGGATTTACAAACTCCGGTTCTTATTATAGCGGATCACAGGTCGTTTCTTCTAGCGTGGTCGGAGATTACAGCAATGCTCCGTATGATATAATCCCTTACACAACAATAAACAGTGTTGGAAAACAATGGATACGCAAATATTTTCTCGCCCTCTGTAAAGAACTTCTCGGCGCAATCCGCCAGAAATACCAAAGCATTCCTATTCCGGGCGCAGAAGTCACACTGGACGGTGCAGAGCTGCGTCAAGAGGCCGCAACAGAAAAAACCGACCTTATTACACAGCTAAGAGAAAATCTTGAAGCCACCGGACGAAAAGCACAAATGGAATTGCGTGCAGAAGAAGCTCGGCAAATGCAAGAGGCGCTGCAACGCGTTCCGATGGGCATTTATATTGGGTAAATTCTACATGAAACCATTTTCTATATTCGACAATATATTAACATCAAGTGAAAAAAGGCACTTGAAGTATGTTGGTATTAATCGAACCTTGAAGCCTAAGTTGAATTTTACTTCGTTGGAACAAAAATACTACCATATGCTCAAGCAACTTAATGTGTATTATATTCCACAGTACCCTCTGGGCGGAAGGTACTACGATGCACTTTTGCCGGATCATAATATCCTTATGGAGTTCGATGGGAGTTTCTGGCATCCTCTGAAAACTGAAGACGCCAAGTACGATTTTCAAAAGAAAAGTATGAAGGTGGATGAAGAAAAGAACAAAACCGCCGCGAAAAATGGATATAAACTCATCCGCATACGTGAAGAAAAACCAATAACCAAAGAACAAATGAAGGAGTTGATATGGGGCTAAAAGGGCGCTTCTTTTCTTCTCGCGACTTACGTCTCGTAAATTCACTAAACGGTGAACTCATGGGAGACATCATCGAAAATATCGTGCAGCTTTACAAAATCGCACCAGATGAAACCACTACCAACTTGTACGGAGAAACTTCTGCCGAGTCGGGTAAATGGTATTTCCCCGCTATTCAAATTTCTGCGCTGGTTGAACGCGCCGACATGGAAGCTGAGTATGACGACTTCGGACCAAATCGCCGTCAGGATTATGTGTTCAAGATGCGCGAGAAGATGCTACAACAGCTTGAATTCTATCCAGAAATTGGCGACATTGTATTTTTCAATGACCGTTATTATGAGATTGATAACGTGGTTCAAGAACAGTTACTTGGTGGGCAGCCAGACAAGAGCCACAGTATAATTTGCAACACACACTACACAAAGTATACTTCGTTGAACATATTAGAAAGAAACCAATGAAGCTAAAAGACATTATATTAGAAATTTCTGTTAACGAACCTGCCACCAATCCTTCATATACTGAAGTGAAAGTGGGCGATAGGTATGTGGCCAACAACATTCATCGTTTCGGAAACAGTACGTGGGTATATGTCTCCACCGTTCTTGAAATAGAGCCAATCAGCAAACGGTTTGGTAAAGACGACCGCGTGGTGTCTGTAAAAATACAAACCTACGATTTGGAAACCGGTGAAATAAAAACCACCGTTGACGAAAAAAAGAAAATTTGGGTCAGTCAACTTTTAAAAGGACTCGTATAATTTATGGCATGGCGCGGACCAAGTACTAAACCGGTTGTAAACAAACCCTCAGACCCAGTAAAATATGGGCCAGAAATGGCCAGTGGAAACAAACCAATCGCCGATTCCGTGGCCGGTCCCAATCACTCACCGAATAGAGCATTTAATGTTCGCAGAGACACCGACGAACAAAAAACAGTCTCTGTTACATTGGAAGACATTGATCACGCGATACTGTGGCACATGGATAACATAATTAGTCCAACCATAGTTGACGCCGGCAGGCAAATAAAAGTACCAATAAATTATGCGTCTCAAGAACGATGGAAAGCAATTCAAAAAGACGGTGCGATGAGAGACAAAAACGGAAAGGTTCAGACACCGGCTATAGTTTTTCGTAGAAGCGCTATGCAAAGAAACGACGGTCTGATCACGTTGAACAGGTATCTGCAATATCCGGTGGTCAAAAAATTCAGCGAAAAAAACAAGTATGATAAATTTTCTATCATGAACGGCTTTAGCCCAGTCAAAGAGGTATACAGCGTGGCTATGCCAGATCACGTAATCATAAACTATGAATTTATAATTTGGACAGAACTTGTAGAACAAGGAAATTCGGTCGTTGAGGCAATTAATTTTGCTACAGAAGATTACTGGGGAGATAAATTCAGATTTAAATTTAGAACCAGTATAAGTGATTTTAGTTTTGAAACTGCAACGGATGCTGGAAATGACCGGGTCGTCAAAAGCACATTCACGATGATGTGTTATGCATATCTACTACCGGATAAGTTTGAGAATTATAAGAGCGTTGTTCAAAAATCATTCACGCCAAGAAAAGTTGTCTTTGGTGTAGAAGCAAGCTCGGCGAACGAGGCATCAACGACGCACAAAACCGACCCTCTCGACGGCACATGAGACTATTAACCGTGATTGGTATATATTTATAATATATGTCAGACAGGTTAACAGATTTCAATAAAAAGTTTATATACACCGGGTGTAATCCCGAAAACATAATAGAAGGAAAGAAAGACTCTTTATTCTTTAGATATAACAATTCTTTCTTCTTCAACGCCGAGGGTGTGTTGGATTCTTCATGGGAAGTTCTACCATATCGCACTGTGGTAATACCGTTTCCTTCTCCGGACAAAGAAATCATATATGAAACACCATACGAGCTGTGGATTAAGACTACTGATGGGAATTACGATCAGTATGGGGATTTGTTGCCAAAGACCGGGTGGAAATTCATTGGCCACACGAATGTATTTTTAACCGCGAATCCAAGAACCCTTCGTTGGACGTTCCCGCCTCCTATATCAAGCACAGACCCAATCGGGGTGGACAGAAGCAAGAGTTACGACGAAGATTTTTTCTACGTGAAATTAGGAGCATTTTGGTATAGAACTCCGCTGACATTGTTCACGTCGCCGGTTGCAGATGGACCGGATAGGCCCGATCTCTCTGCGAATTTACCTTTCATGGACCCGCCTCGACGGTTACCGGTCCCGGCAAATCCAAATTCGGACTTGGAGACGGTTGAAATAGGAGATCAAACATACGACAAAGACTTTTTTTATATAAGAACATCAAAATGGAAACGAGTGAATTTAAACGTGTTCTACGATGTGGATAAAATGACTCGGTTTTGATATTTATTATACATAGCAAAACATGAGTATTGACCCAAAAACTATTTATAATGTCCAGCGGTCGGGTGATGGTACGGTCTGGAACGAAGTTTACACAAGCGGAAGCAATTTAATTCTTCACACAGATACCAACGGTAATTTAGTTGGGTCGTCGGTCATTCCTCCTCAAATAACCGCGTCCAACGCTTTAACCGCATCATATGCATTAAGTGTCTTGGGGGCAACAAGTGGTACGAGTGGTACGAGTGGAACCAGCGGAACCGCTGGTAGTGCCGGCAGTGCCGGGAGTTCTGGAACGTCTGGAACGTCTGGTAAAGACGTTAAGTTCTCCGGGACTTCGTATGACCCAATCGATCTGGCGGCTATTAATCTAAATGACTATGTTTCGTTAACCACCAGTACTCTATTAGACTATACAACCGCGTTTAGTGTAATAATTGCATACGACGTTGACAATTTCTTCAAGGGAAGAGTTGTTGGATACAACCCGGATACTGGAGTTTTGACGGTAAAAGTATACGAAATATCCGGCACCGCAAACGAGAGTATATGGCGCACAAACATTATAGATACAGGAACCAGTGGATCGTCTGGAACCAGCGGATCGTCCGGTAGCAGCGGCACAAGCGGAACAAACGGTTCGTCTGGAACAAGCGGGTCATCTGGTAGTGCAGGAAGCAGCGGAAGCTCTGGCACATCCGGCACAAGCGGCAGCAATGGCAGCAGTGGCACAAGTGGAACAGGTGGTAGCAGTGGAACGAGCGGAAGTTCTGGGACTTCTGGAAGCAGTGGCACAAGTGGAACAGACGGAAGTTCCGGAAGCAGCGGTTCGAGTGGAACAAGTGGTACTTCCGGTAGTAACGGCTCTTCTGGGACCAGCGGTTCTTCTGGGTCGTCTGGTACAAGCGGGACCGATGGTAGTTCGGGTTCATCTGGTTCTTCCGGTTCGTCGGGAAGTTCTGGTACTTCCGGTACAAGTGGAAGCAACGGTAGTTCGGGTAGTTCCGGTTCATCCGGTTCATCCGGTACTAGCGGCAGCTCTGGAACATCTGGTACAAATGGCTCATCTGGTACAAGTGGAACAGGCGGTAGTTCTGGAAGCAGTGGCAGCTCTGGAAGCAGCGGTAGCACCGGTAGTTCGGGTTCTAGCGGTAGTAGTGGAACTACAGGTACAAGCGGGTCGTCTGGCACAAGCGGAACAGATGGTAGCTCTGGAAGTAGTGGCTCGGCGGGTTCTAGTGGAACAAGTGGTACTTCTGGAACAAGCGGGTCGTCTGGCACAAGTGGAACAGATGGTAGCTCTGGAAGTAGTGGTAGTTCTGGAAGCAGTGGAAGCACCGGCAGTTCGGGTTCTAGCGGAACATCCGGTACAAGTGGAACAGATGGTAGCTCCGGCAGCAGCGGTTCGTCTGGGTCGAGTGGAACGTCCGGTACAAGTGGGAGCAGCGGCACAAGCGGAACAAGCGGAACATCTGGTATCAGTCCCGGTATAGACGGTGACCCAAATTATATAGCAAAAATTGGGAACGCGCAAAATTTAGTAAATAGCATAATATATGACAACGGAACTAGGTTGAACGTTTCAGGTTCTCAAGTTTTGTCAGGATCGCTCGAACTCGTTCCGACAAACGACCCAAACATTTTTTCCCTAAACAACACATCGTCTTTCTTGTTTGTCAGCAGTTCTGGCGCAAGCGATGGATATGATTTATATTTTAGACACGGTTCAAGCATTGTAAGTTTAAATTGGTTACAAGGAAATCTATATACGGGATTATTGCACGGTGGCATTATAACAACCGGGTCGTCTACTACCTTTAATATCAGCTCTGGTAGTGGAATTGTTGTCGTATTAAACGCAACCAAAGACAAAGAACCAAACCCAAACGTATCATATGTTTCTTGGGGCAATATAACCGGGATAACGCCGTCGCATCTGAGTACTCACATCCAAACCTATGTCGGCATAGACTCGGCTGGGAACGTACTTCAACAATCTTTTCCTTGGACCGACGGCCAATTCGACACATCGATATCACTTGGAACGGTCATTCACCAGAACAAAACCACAATCAATGCTTATATAAATTATCCAAGTGTTGCTTATGGATATAAACAAAGAACGTATGATTTCATAAAGGCGTTCGGTCCACTAAAACTTTCTGGACTGGTAATATATCCATCAAGTTCTCTCGGATTGACTGTTGGCAGTGGAACCGCGTGGGCAGATGGAAGAAACTATTCTGGTAATCCAAACAGCCCAAGTTATATCATAGACTCTGGAACAAACGTATCAAAAATTTTTAGATATAGACAGAGTGGTTCAGACTTCGTTCAGGATACTAACAACGGTTTGGGATATACCGAAGTCGATCCGGCAAACTATAACGTCAACGGAGTTCTAACTTCGATTCCAAACAAATATTGGTCCATCCAAAGAGTTTTCTGGTTCCCAAATAGCGCCACAAAAGGTATAGGAGTCTATTACGGAAATTCTACATACGCTTCCGAGGTGGATGCCGCAGCAAATCTTCCGTATGAAAACTTCAATGAAGTTGAAAACACCCGCCAAAACGCCGTTTATCTTGGCGCGCTCTTGTTAAGAAATGACGCGGCATTTACAGACCCTATCAGCTATAGAATACTTCCCGGCGGACTGTTTCGTAATGTTGGTGGAAGCGGTGGCGGCGGTGCACCAGTTACACAGATTCTCAGTGGATTGTCCGATGTTGATATAACTTCTCCAACGAACAGACAAGCGTTGGTGTATGATACAGTCTCTCAAGTCTGGATAAATGATAGCTTTTTCAGCGGGTCTATTAGTGGAAATGCAGCTACGGCAAATACGGCATCTTATGCAGTTACGGCGAGTTATGCTTTAAGTTACAGCGGAACTTCTGGATCGTCTGGTACAGCCGGATCGTCTGGTACAAGCGGTTCTAGTGGAACATCGGGTACATCTGGTAGTAGTGGAACTACCGGTACCTCCGGCTCTTCTGGCACAAGCGGAACGGATGGTAGCTCCGGCAGTTCCGGAACAAGTGGAACAAGCGGTAGCAGTGGAACAAGCGGAACTTCCGGAACAAGCGGCAGCAGTGGAACAAGCGGAACTTCCGGAACAAGCGGGTCATCCGGTTCTAGTGGAAGTAGTGGAACAACGGGAACAAGCGGCTCGTCTGGAACGAGTGGAACAGACGGAAGTTCTGGAAGCAGCGGCAGTTCAGGGACCAGCGGAACGTCGGGTACAACAGGTACTAGCGGAAGCTCTGGTTCTTCTGGAACGAGTGGTACTAGTGGAACTTCTGGAACGAGTGGTTCGTCCGGAACAAGTGGAACTAGCGGAAGTAGTGGAACATCTGGTACGAGTGGCAGCTCCGGTTCGTCCGGAACAAGTGGAACCGGTGGCTCGTCGGGGACGGGTGGAACTAGCGGCAGCTCCGGAACATCTGGAACGAGCGGTTCGTCGGGCACAAGCGGGACGTCGGGCAGTAGCGGAAGCAGTGGAACATCTGGCACGAGTGGAACCAGCGGGGCCGGTACTATATCCGGAGGTTCCGCTAATTATATTGCAAGATTTAGTGACTCCACGACATTGACCACCGGTCGTATATGGGACAACGATTCTCGCGTTAGTATCAATAAACCGGGGTCCGCCAATGCTATTTTGGACGTTAACGGAGATGTAATTATTTCCGGTTCTTTGACCGTGTCTCAAAATGTAACCGCGTCGGGAATTCTTGTTACGAACTTGCACGTGCAGAACATAACAAGTTCTGTTGATTTTGTCACAGGCAGCTCCCAATTCGGAACAAGTCTAACAGATAAGCACAAGTTTACCGGAAGTGTTGAAATGACAAGCTCTCTCCGGGTCGATGGTAATTTTACAAACAGCGGTGCTTCAAACATACTTGGTACTCTTCGCACCGGTGATGTGACACTTGCGCCAACCGGAAGCAACAATCCAAAAATTTTCTTCAGCGGTAGTGCTGCTTCAACAATACACTTGGAGGTACAACCGCCCGGTAGCATAAGTTTTAATAGCAAATCTGGAAGCTTGTTTAGCATAGTTGATAGCTTGTCTGGAAGCTTGATGAGCGTCGGCGACATTACTGGTATCCCAATTCTAGAAGTTTTTAGTGACGACAAAGTCGTGATGGGAAGATATGCATCAAACACGTTGGTTGTTTCCGGAAGCGGCGTTGGTATTGGTAAGTCGCCAACTGGGAGTGCAGCGTTGGATGTTTCCGGTAGCGTAATTGTTACCGGTAGTGTTGCTATAAACACCGCCACTCCATCTGTATATGCATCTCTTCACGTAAATGGTAGAAAGCTGTTGCTGACGTCTGATTCAAATAATTGGGGCCAATTACAGATCGCAAATCCATCGGACGGAGAATCTACAATAGCGTTTGCAGCAGGCGGCACAGGTTCTCCCGGTATAGAAACTGGATATTCCAGACAGTGGATTCTTGGTATATCCCCATATACCATTGGAACGACTAGATTTGCTCTTTCCAATGTTGGATTGGGAGCCTCGACCGCATGGTGTGTCTTGGATACAGGATATGTCGGGTTTTCTCAGAACACTCCGTCTTATACAGTTGATGTGGGAGGCGCGATTGGTTTATCAAATTTTCCGGGCGGCTCTTATAGAAAGCTCGCATCCGCAACCAATTTCGGATATGCAAACTCGTATAAAGTAATACAGCTTGGTTCCGAGTCTACAGATTATACCGTAGCAGATGGTGCGGTAACTTTGGCATTTAACGTAAATGTAAACACCAATAACAATGGTGATTTTTCTGGCGATGGAAGAGAATTGGTATTTAGAAATAATGCAAGATTTATAACACCAAACTCCACAAACATGGGGTTTAACAACCCCATCTCGTTTTTGAGCGGCAGCGTTGGTATAAACAACACGTCACCAGACAGCAATTTATACAAACTTGATATAACCGGAAACGTAAATGTATATTCGGGAGACAACCCGACAGTAACAATCACGTCCGACTGGTCTACCTCGGAATACGGAGAGTTGCGATTCGCCTCCGTTGGCCAGCCGAATTACTATTCATATATAAGAAGCACTGCACCCGGCGACTCTACAAGAGATTTGACTTTTATAACATCGAACGGGTCTCCTGTTAGCGCAATGAGAATCACAGGTCAGGGGCTGGTTGGCATCGGCACCACGGCTCCCGGCGCAAATTTGGACGTTCACGGCGGGGGATTGTATGTCGGTCCGTCAGACCAAATACAGATCACAGGTGCCGACAATGCTTCCATATATTATCACGCGGCAGCTGGGACGACATTTACAATAGGAACAAAGACAAATGCAAACGCTATAGTTTTTGCTGTAAATTCTCTGGAAAAAATGCGCGTTGCTGCTGACGGAAATGTTGGTATTGGGACATCAACTCCACAAGCAAAACTAGACATTGCATACAGTAATACAATAGATACGGTTACGCCGGGGCTAGGGAGATATAACATACATCTGACGCCCGATCCAATTGCTTCAGGTAACGCGACCGGCATAACCTTTGGAGCAGACAGTGGTTATGAACAATTTGCGGAAGCTGGTATATATTCCCAGCATTCCGGAACATATGGCACAAGACTGTGGTTTGCAACCACAGATAGTTATGTTGTAGGTGCAAAAATGCGCATGTTGATCGACTCTGTTGGTAGAGTTGGTATCAACACCGGTCAATCTAGTCTTCGGGCGACGTTGGAAGTGAGCGGGTCTCTGCGAACTGGCGATATCATCCTTGCCCCAACCGGATCAAACAATGCATCCATATTCTTTTCCGGCAGCGCATCGTCGTCCATTAAATTGGAAGTGTTGCCGGACGGCACAGTATCGTTTTCTGGAAAATCGGGCTCTTTGTTTGATATCTCAGACGGTCTTATAGGGTCTCTCATGAGCGTCAACGACGCCTCTGGACTACCTATACTTGAAGTTTTCAGCGACGACAGAATAATTGCTGGAACATACGGAACAAATGCGCTGGTTGTTTCTGGCAGCAAGGTTGGTATTGGAAAGTCTCCTACTGGCAGCGCAGCGCTGGATGTCTCTGGTAGCGTTTTGGTGACTGGGTCTATAAACGTGTCTGGTAATGTTGTTATTGGAGGATTATTCTCCGCCAGTGCAGCCATTATCTCTGGCGGGGATATAGTATATCCAAACGGCTCTGTTGTTCGTTCGACTGGCGAAGCATATTTTGATTCTGCCCCCGGAAACAACGTCCAAATTCGTCCGGGTGGAACGGTACAAATTACCGCAACGTCAACAGGAACAACGATTGCGGGAAATTTATATGCATCAAATCTATTTACACTAGCTTCTAATGGAAATACCAGAGTCCTTTTGACAACGTCCGGTTCAGCAAATGCTTCATACCTGTCATTCGAAAACACAGGAGCTAGCGGAACTTCGTTTGACGTGGGGGTTGGTGGAGCATCTCATGCTATCACTGCAATACGAAATAAGCTATATGCATATCATAGTGGCGTCGGTGTTCTAGAAACAATAGATAGTAGCGGTAATAAAGAAATTACTGGCAACATTACTGTATATGGAACTGGGTATAATTATTTTAGCGGACCGGTGGCTATTAACAAACCAAATGCAGCAAACGACGCATCTACGGTTTTATTGAGTTCGGCGGTTGGGTCCGATGTAACACTGGGATCATTGAACTTATACATTCAATCATATCCATCGGCAACTGGAAGTAATCGATATATTAGTATAGGTGCCGGAGACAATGCCGCGTGGCGCAGAATAGACATGCCGGGACCGCTTTCCGTTGGGTCATCTTCCACGTTTGCAGGATTGGTTACAATCAATAGAACCGGTGGTTCGACTGCAAACGATGATTCAAAGTTCTTAAAAATAGTAGGCGCTGGTAACACGACCGGCGATCACTACGGTATCAGTTTTGACAATACTACTTGGGGAAGTAAAGCGGGTATATACGGGGTTAACAGAAACAATGGAAACGCCGACGGTGAAATTAGAATATACACCACATATGCATATAATCCAGTAGAATTGCTGAGAGGATCGTACCCAACCGGTATAGAAATTTTCAGCACAATGTCTCTTACGGAAGAACTGTATTTGAAGAACGGCGGGACAAACCGTTGGCATCTGGCCACGAACAGTAGCAGCGAATTACTATTCATAAGAAGCGGTATTGCGGAGCGAATGAAGCTGGATTCCGACGGGGTGCTAACTGTATCCGGTACCGGGGTTCACACTTTCGCCGGCCACGTTCGAACTCTAAACGGCAATGGTATACAATTAGCCAACGTGGGCTCTTCGACTTGGGCAACATTGACGTTCGATGGTTCCAAAGTTAATTCAAATTATTCACTGACTGCCGGCACGGGCGGCGACTCCACGCAAATAAATATAGAAGGTAATAATACAGGTACCGCCGGGGGTGCGTCGCTAAACGTTCGCAACGGAGGAACCACTGTTATTGCTATCGGAAACAGTTCCAATGTGCTTGGTGGAAGTTATAGTGCAGCGCCGGTGATTTATTTTTCCGGGTCTCCTTTATCGTTCTATTCCGCCGCCGCAAGTGCAAACGCGCTAACTCTTGGTGCCGGTGGGGATATTACAATGAGCGCGGCCCTTGGTAACAAGATCATGCTGTATTCTGGTACGAATCACGGTATTAGTGTTCAATCCAGCACAGTTCAATTAGGTGTCGATGGTGCGGGAGATACATTGCGATTGGGATATGGTCCTGCCGGATCGTTTACAACGGCATTGTCCACCACGGGAGCAAATGTTACGGTTGCTGGATATATTCAAGCACCAAATATAATATTTAACGGAAATCAAATCAACGAGAACGCAACGGATTCAAATACCGCCGAAATTGCATTTAATTATACCGGGTACAATCAAGGAACAACAAGATTTAGAAACACGCGCATATACGACGGTAAGCAGAACGCCATCGCCCTATTTGAAGGCAGTACGCTGAAAACACATCTGTCACAGGATGTTTCTATCGGAGGAAATGTCACTGCATCCGGCGCAGGTCCGCACGATTTCGGTGGAGCAATTAAAGTAAAAGCAACAAATGGGGTCGACGGGTCGTATGTGAACGCATTTTCTGCTTTTTATAACAACAATATAGAAAGCAATTCTATTCAAAGTTCGGTTTCTTCCACGGCTACAAATTCCGGTTTCCGGTTTATGGTGTCCGATGGTGGCGGGTCGGCTGGACAAACCGAAGCATTGCGAATTACGCGCGGCGGAATAACTGCCACCACGATAGTTGATATCTCGAAGTCGGATACTACGGCGTATAGTGCCACGGTATTCAGCTCGGCGTATAAGTTAGGTATTCTAAACACCAACTCCGACGGCGCATATAATTTCATTCGATTCTCTTCTGGTGGAAACCACGAATCTGCATTTGGAACCGTCCAGACATCCGGGCTGGGAGACTTTGTATGGCAAGCATATAACGGTACTGCATACGGAGAAAGAATGAGATTGACCGCAACCGGTAATCTTACAGTCAAAGGCTCTTCTTTCTCGGTTGGCTCCGGAAACAATTCGATTAAAACATACACGTGGAATTCTTTAGACGGTCCAAGTACAAACAGTGGTAGTAGATATGAAATTGCAAGAATTGGTATAGACTATAATGACTGGAACAGTACCGGTGTAGTTGAAATCGATCTTCTTGAGAACGGCTTCGGCGGCGGCCTAAAAAAGAAATACATAGTTCATTATGGATATACCAGTAATTACGGTGCCAGATTGGTTGAATATCAAGGAACGGATTATGGTTCTACCAATAACTTCATGGTTACTACCAGCGGAGAAACCGTTATATCTGGGGATAACAGATATATCAGCGTATATGTGGACGTTAGATTCTATGGCCAAGCTGCGGTTAAATTAACCACAAATAGAGCCGTCACAACAAACAACAATCCAACGGCAGGTGCAATATATATAATAAGTTCTCCGACTGCATCTGCAATAAGTGACTTCACAGCAGATTCTACTGTTTATCCTACATTGTCCAGTAAGATGATATTAACTGGTAGTTTGGGACTCGGTGGCGTCGATCCGTTGGCCCCTCTACATGTTAGGTCTCAAAGCGGAAGTGGAGACGTTACGGTAAAACTTCAGGAGTTTGGTGGCAATACATGGACGGTTGGGTCCGGCGGCAGATTCTCGATCAAAAAGAACGACGATACATCGATGTTCAGCATTGGTGACACTTCTGCTCCCAATGGTTATTTCAACATCGCATCCAACGGCAATGTGGGAATTGGAACAACCGCACCATCCGGTAAATTGGACATAGAAAGCTCCGGTCCAATATATTTGGACCTGAACAGCACAGATAATGGTAGCAGAGAGATACGCTTCCAGAATAATGGATCGGTTATTGGTTATGTATGGCAAGCCGCATCATACCTTGGCATTGGTGGTGGGAGCATCAGCGACTCCATGTTTGTTGCTTCTGGAAATGTTGGTATAAACGTTTCTGGGCCTGTATCGAAGCTACACATCGCTCAAACCGCCGATTCTGTCCACGGTCATATCGGCCTAGATCATTCGGGTGTAAACACATGGAAGATCGGCGTATTGTCCACAAACACCAGTACACTGACTATCGGAAATGATTATACCGGAACATTTGCAACAAAGATTTTGAATATCCGATATGATGGAAATGTTGGTATAGGTACCACGACCCCCGGAGCTGTGTTGGACGTTGTTGGAAACGTTAGAACGTCCACATACTACAATTTTAATGGAAATCCTTCCAATCCAACGAACACCACGGCAGCTATTTATGATCAGGGGTCGGTTGGACCTACAATATCGGGGTTGAACATTTCACTTAGAACCGGGGCGACGCCAGCCGAGACTGTAAGATTTACAAGCGATGGAAACGTTGGTATAGGCACCACGACTCCCGAAGCTTCATTGCACGTGGCCAAGCTTTCGTTTGACGAGCAACTTGTTCTTGGAAGTACCGCGACAAACAGAGATATAGCAATGTCT
>JACCDO011052313.1_pt1 | contig 17717 bp, 22 predicted proteins | sample 7446101 | NCBI WGS metagenome assembly JACCDO01 (sample SAMN15323440, study PRJNA562643) | freshwater metagenome | isolation source: river surface water | place: USA:Blue River Watershed | collected 2017-08-16 | reverse complement strand
ACAGGTAATACCATTGGTGTTATACTATAGACACACTAAAGCAATGGAGCAAGCGATGAGCATCAAGTTACGCAATCATATCATATATCAAATTACTGTAGGGGATGCCACATACATTGGTATCACATACAAGGACAAGACTGTGCTACACAGCCTGCAACGCCGTGCCCATAAGCACTACTACAGAGCTACAGTAGAGCAACGGGACTGGCTACTGTGTAAAGCTCTGCGTACACTAGACAGCAAGCTGGACATCGACATTAGGCCTTTGGAGATTGTGCGTGGCAAGGAGGCTGCTCATAAGCGTGAACGAGAGTTGATTGCAGAGATGAAGCCGGTTTTGAATTCGGATCGACGAGGTTGTGGCTTCTGACGCTATGGTAGGTGGGGTGGTGGCTATATACGCAACTGTTGTTTTTTTGCAACATTGCGCATGCCAAATCTTCCACCATACTGGTTAGAAAGTGGTGGGCCTCCTATAATTCTACATTTAAAAAAACTGCGCACAATTTTTTTACAGTACAAAGACCCTTCTGAGTCCGCATGGTTAAATATTCACACTATGCTTAAAATAGCCGAAATTCTAGTGCGCTACGCACCCATGCCATTATTTGCCATCTTGGGAATTATTCAAACAGTTCTAGTAACTAGCGATATATGCACTAGTACTAGTGCTTGGCCCATGATGGAACTCATGTGGTTTTTAATGAGTCTAGCACACAGTCAGCCCTACATTCAACTACTTAAAACGAGATCATGACACACTATATTATATGCGCTCTATTACTTGCTTCAGCTCTAGTCACTGTATACTGGATATGGGACTATGTAAAAAAGTTCGGTAACCCATTTAAATCTAAATTCTAAAATTTTTGCGCACAAAATTTTGACTACACAAAACGAAAATCTGGCCCAATACGCTGTCTACACTAGAGATTATGATCTCTGTGTGCGTGTGTTTGAATTCATTACTCACTATCAATTACTGTGTGAGCCACACTTGAATCGTACACGCTTTTGGATTCCAAGAGATTCATACGTGCATACTGTATTCTTATTACAGTTTGGCGGCTTATGCACCAGTGTAACGGACGATGTCTACACTATAGAGGATGACATGGAGCCAGTGGTCAGAGTTAATTAACTGCGTAGATTATCCAAGAGAAAAATCTTTTACCGCTTTCTGCTATCGCAGTCGCGCTTCGCGCTAGTTTCTTACCGGCGGGGGCTTCGCCCCTTACTTCTGGTGGCGACGTGGGCCATCGGGATTACGGCTTATAATGAATCTATAGCCATCGTGGTCCAATAAGTATTCATCCAGTATATAACTTATGCTCACAGCATCCATGATCAGTTCATAGGGACTGTCAGGTATGGGAATTAAAAAGTCGTCATCAGTGGCTTGATCGTCCCAAGCAAAGATAAAATTAGTTTTATCCGCTTGTATGTCGCATTTAATTCTAAACCATCCCTGTGGCTTGTCCATGCCCGTCTTATTCACAGCTATGACTGCGGGTTCGGTCCAAGTGAGGAAATAGTTGTCGCCGGGTAGCTTATCAGGAGTTGTCATGCTGATATTTAACGGCTGGGGGTTTTGATGGGTTTGTCTTTTGACTAGTAACGGCCCTGGCTTTGCTGTTTGTATAATTCAGCCAGTTCTTTATGGTCTTCGGTCATCATTTGATGTTTGATGTCATTTATGCGTCTGATAATGTCATCAGCTTCCCAAGTTAGGGCCAGCTTGTCTTCTGTTGATTCAGCGGCTCTCACAGCTTCCTGTTTGAGGGTCAGCTGTTCTTGCAGTTTAATCAATTGATCCAGTGTTGTTGATTTCATATATAAGTGTACAAAATTTGTCTACTAGTTAAAAAACATATCATTTTTGTTAAAAACTTTAAAATTTTGTTGCATTTTTAAAGTGTTTTTGGTGTGTTTTGTTAGAAAACACTTCCTTTTTAATCCAAACTTAGTTTCTTGTTAGTTAGGCTTATTTCCCTGTCTTTAATACGCTCTAGCCAACCGTTATTTCTAAGGGTTTTGAACACTAGATTTTCCGTGCTGAATTCCCCATGGGCGTCCAAACCCGCTTGACGATACTGCTTGAGTTTACGCATGATTCTCACCATGTCGTCTGAGCTATCCGCACGGCTTATGGCTCGCTCCAAATATCTGCTCAAGTAGCCATATTTGGCACGTACACTGCGGTCATCGTATTGGGTATCTGTGAGCGGTTCACGCACCAGCCACTCATTGGTGATCAAGCTGTATTTGTTGCCACGCACAGTTTCGTCATCATCTTCCACGTAGACTTCTACAGGTATGCCAAACAACTCAATGTCATAGGTCTTGTTCCAAATGCGTTTTTTGGCATCTAGGAAGTTTTTGACCAATTCACCCCCGCCATAGATTTGATCCATGTTGACAATTATGTGTAGGTCCACATCGCTGGCATCTGTGTAGGTCAAATTGGTTTGACTGCCTGTGATCACAATGTCACGCAAGGGTACTTGATCCAGATCCCAAGTTTTGATAAACTCGCGAGCCTGTTCTAACAGTTTGAGTCTTACGTCACTTTTGAGTTCATCACCGTTCCAAAGTTTGGGATTCAAACTGGTATGGAATAGTACGGGCTGAATAAATTCTAGTATTTGCATGGTATGATTATTTACCTGTTAAATATTTGTATGAACATACAAAACTTGACCGGGCAACTCATCGTTGCTCCACCTAAAATCGTAGACCGTAGATTCAACAACACAGTGATCTACATCAATAGTCACACGCCCGCAGGCGCTTGGGGTTTGGTCATAAACAAGCCCATAAACGGCATGAGCAATAAAGAAATATTGGAGCGTGTGAGCATTACGTTAGACTTGCCTGGAGAAGTACATGCGGGCGGCCCAGTCAACAGTACCAGCCTGCACTTCTTACACACGCCTGATGTGTGTACCATGGAATCACAACATGGTGGCACAGGCCTAGCAGTCAGTAGTGACATGGGCTTTGTTAATCTATTGGTGGATGGCAACATACCCAAACAGTATAGATTGATCTTGGGTGCTTGCAGTTGGGGACCTGGTCAACTGGAAGGTGAACTAGCTGGCATAGAGCCTTGGAGCAAAGAACACAGTTGGTTGGTAGCACCCATAGACCACGAAGTCATGTTTAATTTAACTGGCATGGATCTATGGCGTGCATCTGTAGAACTCAGTGCTAGAAGCGCAGTCAGCGAGTGGATGAGTTAATCTTTTTCTGAATTAAGATTAGCCAGCATATCTCTAATTCTACTGGTATCAGTTTTGGCTCTAATCTTAGGCACTGCTAGACCTTCGTCTGGCTCACGTGCTTCGTTGGTAGATATCACAGTACTGGTCTTTTTCAAACCATCTAATATACTGCTAGTACCTGTGGATTGTTGTGGTCTTCCGCCACCTTGACTAAAACTAGCTTCCTGACCATCCTCACCTGGATCTGTAATGCGTAAACTGTCCAAGTTATAGTCCAAGTCAATCTTCTGTCCCACAGCACTACTACTACGTGTTTTCATAAACTGTATTTGATAACGACCACGTTCACGCATAGCACGGCTAGTAAAGATACCAATCACGTTGTCAGCTGTTTGAATTTTACTTAAACCGCCACTAATATGACTGTGATCAAATTCAATTTCTTCCACAGCACTACGATTCAACTGTGACGCTGTCACGCACACACATTGTTGTTCCATGGCAAAGTTACGAATCTCTTCACTCACATACTTGTCTTTGACAAACAAGTCACTGGGGCTGACCTTAACACTAATTGGCATCATCAAGTCCAAGTAGTCAATCAACACCACATCTGGCTTGTGTCCTTTCTTCACTTGATACTCTTTGATATATGCTCTTAAGTCGTTTACATTCTTACCACTGGGCATATATTTGATTTGAATAGCACCCTGACTTTTGCCTGCTAGTTTAACTTTTAGTTCAACGTCATCAAGACTCTTAAACACTTCCTTCGTCGGCAAACCAGTCATCATCGAATCCAATCTCATAGCTACCAATTGTTCGCTTAGTTCCAATGAAACGTAAAGTACGTTTAGGTTGCTCTGACTGAAGTTTATTGCCAAGTTCTGTAAAAATAAGCTCTTCCCTGCCCCCGATCCCCCAGCGAAGATATTCAATTCTCCCCTGTTGAATCCTCCAAAAAGTTTCTTGTCGAATGTCGGCCATCCTGTGCTCACTTGTCCATTTTTATCTTTAAGACCCATTAGTCTACCACGTGGATCTTCAAAATAGTCTGTGCCCATGTCCTTGTTAAGACTAATTTGTACCGCTGCCTTAATCATAGATTCAACAGGCCCAAACTCTCCTTTTTCCAACATGTCTGCACTTTTGATGATTGCTCTCTCCAGTGCCTTGTGTCTACTAAATTGTTCAAACTCATCCAACAACCAGTCATAGTTCTCTGGTGGCAATCCTGATACATCTTTAAAATCTGTTTGACAACTGGTATTAACAATGTCCAGTTCAGGCATGACCTTATACTTGTCCACATAGCCTGTAATAAACTCTGCCGCATCTTTTAATTTGCGGTCAAAGTTTTCTGGATCAAAAATATTTTGACAACGAACAAATGTTTCTGCATCACTGAGAAACATTTCTAAATATAATCTTTGTACTTCTGCGTTATAGTTTGATTTTTGCATATTTTAATTTATTCTGGAGAACTTGTGAATCTTTGAAGAAAGCTCTCCGCATAACAACTGTATTCTTCACATTCTGTAATATTGGATTTGGCTACGTCTAGTCTATAATGAACCCAAGTATGACCATCTACTTCAGTAACACTAATGACTCTAAATTTTTTGTAATCATTGGATCTCCATACGGAACCTGGAGTAATCATACTAATGTTCATTTGACCTCCTTTGGATATTTTTTCATTAATAGTTCTAATTTTACACGATTATCTGTGGCAGTGTCTAGGATAGTCTTTATCGTAAAAAGTTTGCCATATCTTTTAAACGCTTCACTGGCATCCTTGACATCGTCTTCCCAATTGGGCATGGCCACTAGCCATCCCATCTCTATTGCTTCTTTGACCAAACCCATGCCTGTATGATCTCTGTCTGGTATAACAATTACAGTTTTTCCTAGACTATTAATTATGGCTTTTTGATGTTCATTGGGCAAGTTTGTGAGTATGGCAACACCGCCTATGGCCAATGCATCAAAAGGACCTTCACACACAAATACAATTTTACTGTTGTATTTTTGATTGTCTATGTTAAACACATAACCAGACTGACTTTCACTTAGATACTTGGGACTACCTGCTGTTACTTTTCTTGCAGTATAACCCACACACTTTTTATTATGATAAAATGGGATTATGATTCTATCACGATATCCTGGCATAGGGCTGTACATCCAATCAAATTCTTCTAAGGTATGCCCCCTATCCAATAGATATTCCAAACACTTTACTGCCTCGTCATTGTCTACAAGTGCTTCTGATAATAGCACAGTATCCAAAGGCAGTGGCTTGTCTTCAAACTCTTTAAATGTGCTTTGTGCGTTAGATTCGTTATCAAGTAATTTTAGAGCTTCAATGCTCCAATCATTTACTTTACTGCTAGGTACATTAATCCAACGGAAAAACTTTTTGTTTTTTGCGCTGATCTGTCTACCCGGTTGCCAACTAGTTTTAAATCCACAGTTGAAACAGTGATAGCTGAATCCGCCATTACCATGACTTATAAAACCACCACGCTGTCTAGTGTCTGGCGTCTCACCATTATGCACACAGCAAGGCGCATCGAAACTCATCCATCCGCTAGATGTTTGTTTTCGTTTAAATGGTATATAAGCTAGTAGTTCGGCCTTTATGGCAGTCATACTATTATTTTAGCTTCTATACAGTACTTTGTCAATAGATCCGGAAGTCTTGGTATATTCAAACTTGAAGAAATTAAATGCGCCATATAAGTTGGCATATTCAATTACATTCTTGTTAGTGTGGTCAGTGGAACTTAACAATGCCCAGTTGGCTGTATCACCGTCCACGCTGTTGTTTAATGTCCCATAGATTTTGAAATTACCAGTAAAGTTATTGAAATAAATTGCGGCAGTGTGTAGCTCTGGGCTACCTTTGCCGTCTCTATTTGCTGCCACTTTACCAGTGGTAAATTTGTTATCTGGCACTTGATTAAAAATTAAATCACTGCTTTCTATCATTATAGGGTTGATAGTGTCCACAAGTTCTGCAACACCGGTCATAGAACTAGCACCATCAACAAACACTGGCATTAGTTCGTTAGCGTACAAATCTTCTAAGTATATAGAGTAGTTGTATTTGCCAGCATTAATATTGATAGTATCATTGCCCATTAGGGTTAATTCTGCTGAACCTCTTAGATTATATGTTACAAATTTAATAGCAGAGCCAACAGGAGCAATGGCAGTAGTTGAAGAGTTTAATGTTACGGTATTGCCTGTAATTGAAAATACTGTGGTATTTTTTGGGATACCTACGCCATATACACTTTGCCCTACAGATATGTTAGTAACATTGTTTAAGGTAATAGTTTTTCCTATTGCCGTTTGAGCAGTGGCAATTGTTTTGGATACAGTGTCATCAAGAATTGTAAGTCCCTTGGACAGCACACGTTTGTTGGTAGCTGGCTCGTATAAATTAAATCTAAAATTCTTTCCACTAATATTAACGGTTCTTTGTTCGCCGTTTAAAAAGTTAAAACGGATCGTATTTTTGATCCCTTTCGCAATATTTGCGTATCCATGAAACATATCGTCAATCCCCAAAATGGTACTGTTTTCCAAATCTATGAAAACTCGGATGGCTGGTGTATATAAATAGACTGGTAAATTCAACATACCAATATTTATATAGTGAATAACCTAACAGAAATTTTAAAGCAAAGTTTTCCGTTTTTAACGTGCATACGCTGTAACGAGCTCGAGATCGTGGGCATTGTCATAAACCAAAACGAAAGCGTCCTAAGCATCTACGATCTAGGATCAATACATAACGACATTGAGAAAAAGAGCCTGCTAGAATTGGGCGAACAATGGTGGTGGGAAAGCAATAGAAAAATCCCCATTAACATTTTCCTCAAGGGAGAAATGGATATATTTAGGCGCTATATCAAAACCCTCAACAGTAAGGATATTGAGCTAGTTTTTGGGCCTATTGTGAATCTAAATGATATAGCTGAAAAGCGTGTTAAACGAAAAAGTATTCAGCTGGTACGTGGCGTTAAGAAAACCCGTAGCTAATAGATTCACATATTTTATTCATTTGTATTACAATCGCATGAGCATACGCCACTGCATGGCTTTTCTTAAAACTATAAGTGTCTTCAGTTTTAATCCAAATCTCTGCACTGATTGAATCCCAGCCTTCTTTAGACACTTTATCAACTAGATGTTTCTTTCCTGGACGCAGTATTGCAAGGAACATAGCCAACTGCTCAATGCTTTTAGGTTTCAGCATGGATATCAAACTGTGATATCCATTGACATGGAATATTAAATCACAAAATTCTTTTTGTTCAAGTAAGTCCCATAGCGGTTCAATACTAAGAAGCCGTAGTAACTCTTCTTCACTTTGTATGTCCTTGTATATAGAAACATTAAGGAAGTCTAACTTAAAATAACCTCTTTCCTCTGCTTCTTCGTAATCAATACTAGCCAAGGATGTTACGGGATCATACGGGATAGAAGTGCAATATATCCCAGTATTATGCTTTTTAAAAGTACCATTTTCAACTCGACTAGCAGGAACGTGCTTGATTAATTTTAATGCTTGTTCTCTGTCATAAAAGTCAATATCAATATCTGGCATTAGGCTATTCCCGTTTCTTTACAAATTTCTTTTACAAGAGCAATTTCACTAGGATATGTTTTAAATCTTTTTACCCAATATGCAGGATCAATAATATTGGCCACAATGTCTAATTGTTCGTCATTAAATTTTGCCAACATGTCTTTTCCGCTATTACAATTTAATACTATCCAAGGACTTATTAGACCGTCTGCAATTTGTCTAACTGCACGATTAATATTAACATAGTTAAAGTAATGTGCAAAATTTGAATTGTTTTCTTCAGCCCACTCCATCATTGTTGCTACGCTTCTTTGTATAGCAGAATCAGCAGGCTCTGTTTTTATCATTTCGGATAGATAGGTATAGTAGAGTTCATCGCGGCACCAATGGTCGAGCTTAACTCCGGATTTGATAACGTAATCCACAAACTTATCAGGATAGATAGGATTAACATTATTGATAAAAGAGCCAAACTTGACGAAAGCATTGTAGTAAGGACTCTTGCAAAAATCTTCATATGTTTTATCTTTTTTAGCATTTTGTGTCAGTCTGTAAAATCTATTATAGGTCAAAAAACCTGCTTGCACACGTTTTTCATCTCGTTGTAAGGCTCTACGTTTTTGTTCGCACATATGGGCCACTAAAGTTGCTTCTTTAGTATAACTTTTCCCACAGTGAACGCAGACGTGATTACTCATATTCCTTACGTTGTTTTTTGTCGTACCCCAACTTGTCAAACAAATCTTCAATGTCATTTTTATCCATTAAACTTGCTAATAGCTTGACTTCATCCATCTTCATTGCAGGATTAAGTTCAGCAATTAATTTTTCTATTTTTACTGCTTTTTCTTTTTTGCCAGCAGCCAGATATGGATGATATGCTTTAGCACCAGTTCCACATCCTGCAAACAATTTCCAAAGTAAACCCTTGTGATGTTTGCTTAGTGTCCAATGATTTTTGTTTACAAGCTCATTGGTCATTTCTAAAAACCACTCTTGCACATCTCTGTCGCCTTGTACGTTGCTCACATAGCGCATTAGAATATATGGACTAAATGATTTTCTTTCTTCATCTGTCCAATTATTATATGCATCTTTGTCACGCATATCTACGCCATGCAATTCTTTTTTAATATCAAGTGCCATATTCTTTACTCAAGTAATATACTATTTTACACTGATCCAGTGCGTGACGCAATGCCGGATTGTCTTTGGCTGTTTTGAAAATATCGTTCCATAGTTCTTTCTCTCCAGAAGGATCATCAGAACTTTTATAATCAAAATCCCAACCTATTACTCTACGTTCGTTTGAACCAAATTCTCTAGCATAGGTAACACCGTCTGCTTTTTCATAAATGTAAGTTGCGCCTGGTTTTAATGTTCCCATAATATCACCAACATTTTGAATAATCAACTAATTCACTTTGACGACTAACTTCTTTTACAAAATATGCACATACCGGATTTGGGCCTGCATGTAATGGCGTTGCTAGTAGTTGACCTAATCGCATTTTGGGGAAATACCATTTAACATCTTGGTAAACATTAACAATGTCTACTGGATAAAAGTCAGGTTTAAAACTGCTAATTGGATTAAAAGTGAATGCACTGAATCCTCGATCATTTAAACTGGTCAACGGCAACACTTCCATTTCGCCTGTGCTTTCTGGATCACCTACAACCATACACCAATCGAGTGGCATCTGTACTTGCCAAGGGCCAATTTTTAATACTGCCGCAGGACATGTAAATGACTCTAAAAAAATCAGTGGTTGAAAAAAGTAATCAGGATTTTGTGGATCACTGTTGTCTAACACGGCGAATCTACATTCTTCGTCTACTTCCTCTGGGAGATCATTCAAATAAAATGTCTCGTCTTTTAATGTTAAAATTTGCATTATTGATATTTCACCTTGTCTATTGTAAATGGGTATTTGGCGTCTTTGTAATATTTTTTACGCTCTGTTAAATGTCTCTTAGCATATTTGGTGCTGGCAGTTATATCCCAGATTTGGACGAAGTCCTTATCTTCCGCTTTTCTAATGCCTCGCCCAATACTTTGTATAACCCGGACAAAGCTCTTTCCGGGTTCAATAAGAACCAGATTAAAAATCCTAGGGATATTAATACCCACAGCGGCCACACCGTAAGTCGCCACAATAATCTTGTCATCAGATTCCCTAACTTCGTCATAGTGTTCTTTCCTCTCAGTTGTTTTTACATTACCATTAATAAACACACAGTCTAATTGTTTACTCAACTGTTTGCCACATTCAATTCTATCGACAAGTACTAGGGTATTGCCAGACTCGGATATTACTTTTATTAGATTGCCAACATACGCCAATCTGTCTTCATCAGTGACCAAGTATTTTAATTCTTCAGCATAGCCTCCAAATTCTTTCCATTCTTGTGTTTGTATAATGTTTACATGACACTGTGCTAAGTGTCCTGCTTCTTGTAATTCGTGTGCCGCAATGCCACCAACAACTGGCCCTAAACTTGCTTTGATGCCTTCAAATTCATAATCTGCTTTGGGCACTGTGCCAGTCAAGCCCCAACGTATTGGACAGTGTGCAAATGCTCCTGTTAGAAGATTTTTTAACACATCTGCTTTGGCCATGTGTACTTCGTCAACTATTACACAAACAACACCATCAATGAAGTCTATGAGTTTTATTGCCTCATCAACTTCTTTTCCTTTTTTCTCTAATATATTAAGACTTTGCCAAGTGCATATGGTGTGTGTTTTGTTCAACTCTTTTCTATCACCATAATAAACGCCTACATCAAGACCAACATTTCGATAGTCTTCTTCTGTTTGTTCAACTAGGCCTTTATTGGGAACAATTACGATAGTACGACCATATTTTTCACACATATGACTTAGCGTAGCAGTCATGATAGTTTTACCAGCACCAGTTGCTAGTTCTTGAATACTTTGTGGGTTTTCTAAAAAGCGATTAATAGCTTCTGGCTGGTAGTCACGCAACATGATAGGCTCGCCTTCTTTGACGTGACCCTTGGGCCAAACTTTACCTTTGTCGGCCCAGTATGACTCTGTTACTTTTTCAAATTCAAGTTTAGTTGCTTTACGATAGTCTTCTAAATCAATATCATAACCACGATTTTCAAGCTCAGGCAACACTCGATCTAACATGCTCAAGTATGTGGTACCGCCTAGTCCAAAGAAGCTTACAGTGCCGTCCCAGCGTCCTAATTTGAATGCAGGCATGTGTCTTGCATACGGCAATTCGTACTTAAACATGGATACTAATTTTTTACGTGTATCCAAATCTAAACCTTCTATTTTGACGTTAACTTCGTCTTTTAGTACGATTTTACAAGACGACAAAATTATCTCCCTGCCTAGTGTGCTCGTTGTGAGCAAAATTAAAAATTGAATTTTTTATAATACTTTGTACTGTATGATGCGTGAAAACATAGTGATTGTCAAATAGACAAATTTCAGCAATTTTTCCATTTTTCACCAAACTTTTTGGGTACTTTGTTGTTAGGAACATCCACTTCACATTGTCATCAGCAGTCTTGTTTAACTTACAGTCTTTTACTACTGTGTTGAATTCAACCCCATTATTTTCATTGCGTTGTCTAAAATAAACTCCAACTTCGTCTAGTTCAACACCACAAGAAATTAGGTCAAAAATCCAACTTTTTAGGGTTTCTGCTCGAACATTTTCATCTAAAAATATTGCGTTAACTGTTTTCATTTCTTTCATAAAGGACAGTACTTGTGTCCTTGAAACAGATTTTTTATCAAGTACAAAATTTTGTTTTTCTTGATTTTTAAAAACCTTGTACATGGGATTTTTGTCACAAATTATGTCAATTTCTTCAGAAATTTGATCATCGTAAACAGGAACGCCCAGTTGCACACTTTCAGTGAGTGCGTCAAGTAAATTTTGTGAAGAAAAATTTGTTTTTACATTTTTAAAATAATAACTGTCATGACCTTTGACCAGCATTGGCATGTAGTCTTCAAAATTTTCCTTAATTTTTTGACTTTCTTCCAAAAATTTCACAATTTCTTCAGAAATTTCAAATTTTAAAGGTACTAGCTCGCTGGCAATAAAATCTAAACTGATTTCATTTGAATCTAAATTCCAACTTTTGTTATCAGCGTCCCAATAAGGTTTTGCTAAATGGCTTTTGGAGCCAAATTGACGCAATTTTGTGACTAGTTCTTGATTAAACGGAAATTTAATTTTAAATTTCAGTTCTTTTTTATCAAAAATTACGGAGGTGCTCAAATCTATGACACGAATGGAATTTCTAAAAACAGGAGTTTCCAAAATTCCTTCAATTTCTGTTTTTCCGAGGGCAAGAAATTGCTTTTTGTATTTTTTGAGTAGCCTAATGGCTATTTCAGATTGCTTTTGAGTAAATGCTTTGTTATCAACGCATTGCCAACCAAGACTATCAGCAATTTTTTTATCATAATCGCTGACACGTACTTGGCTGTATGCAAAAAGGGCGACAAAATCTTCAATATACTTCATATTTTAAATTATACATGAAAAATATGGTGAAGTCAAATATCTTGTATAAGTGTTATTGAAATTTCTGTCTTAATTAATCTGCTGTTTGAGCTATTGATATAGTCTGGCGTTAAAATTCTAATAGCAGGGTCATCACAATTGAACAACCACGCATCATGTTGGACAAAATAAAGAATTGAACCTAAATTTTTGTGAATCGCTTCACTAAAAAATCTGTCTACATCAAATTTTGGTTCAAACCTATCAGTCACATAAAGAGCCATACCTTGATATTGATTAAAAAATGGTACAAAAAACTGTAAAACGTCATTTGGTGCATTCTTAGTCAATTCGTGCTTGATTAAATCATCTTTTTTGACAATCTGAAAGTGTAAACTTTCTTCACTCTTACGTTTGATTTTATCCATACAGGAATCAGCTTCGCCATTGACATTACCAATATAAATTTTTCTTGTCATAATGTTATGTCTTCCATTCCTGCTGTTCTTAGCTTGATGATATTGCTCATTTGCCACTGCTTAATATCTAATGCTTTGATTATACCCAACCATTTGTTGCGTATCAAAGCAAATTCGTTAATCAGTTTTTCAAAGTCAACAACATCAGCTTCACCGTCTACATATTTTTCAACATCTCTGCTACTTAGAGCACGTTGATAGTTTTCCAAGTATTTTTTAAATGTTTTACTACGCAAACGTCGAAGTTCAATGTTTAGATATTCTAAAATTGCTTCAATCTCTTGTAATTGATTAAAGCGTTGTTCTACAATACCTGGTAACATTGAACTTACTTTTTCTAAACTACCGTGTATCTTACATTCTTGCTGTGCCTGAGTCAATTGATCATAATAGTACTCAAGGCAAGCAGGTAGCTCTCCGAGATCCTTACTTACCTTGTTGTACCACATTAATAGTCCTCGTCTTCGTAATATTCTTCTTCATCGCCTTCATCGTCATAGCCCGCTTCTTCACGGAGCAATGCTTTGATTGCGTCGTCTAGATGATTATCAAGACCTTGAAGACCTTCCAAAGTACCAACGCTCACGTCGTGGTCTGATAGAAAATCTACAAAATGATTAGCCGCAACATCCATGTTTTTGGCTGGAATATATTCTTTAAACAAGTCCCAAATTTCAATGATTAACTGTTCATCCATTACTCTGCTTCCTCAACGATAGCTTCAGTTAGTTTTGCAACTGAAGTATTGTAATTAGCCATAATTGTATCAAGACCGCCTTTTTCGTTGCGTTCCCAGGCCTTTCTAAATTGTTTGATAATCTCACCGTCTGGTGTAACATAAGACAATGAATTACCATCCTTCTTAAGAAGACCTTTGGCTTCAAACATATCTACTAGACCACTGTAAGGATTCATGCCAGTTTCATAAGGAATCTTAACTTGAACACTTTCAAAAGGTTTAGCGTATCGTGTTTTCATTACTTTACAAGCCGCACGGATACCACGTACTTCAGAAATTTTATTTCCGTCGTCATCTTCCTTGAGCTTGAGTTTTTTCATTGCTACAACAATACTTGACGCATAGATAAAGCCCTGACCACCTGAAATTTTGTCATCGGGGTCAAACATATCTTGACTTGCGTATGTGTGATTTGTAGCAACTAGACCAACGTTGTAACTACCAAATGTGTTGACACAGTTACGAACAAGTGCTGTAAGTGCTTTAGGTTTGCGACCCATATCACCTTTCAAATCACCTGCTTCAAACTGATTAACATCTGTTGGAGTCAGTAACATACCCAAACTGTCAATTACAAACAAAACTTTTGGACGATCTTCCATAGTTTTGTATTCTTTCATAAACTCATTAACAGTTTTAGCAACGTCATCAATCATTGCCATGTTGAGTTTAAGTAACTTATCTTCACTAGTGTTTACACCCAATGCTTTAAGCCACTCTTCATCCAATGCGTTTTCGCTGTCAACTAGAACAACAAAAATGCCTTGTTCTTGAGCATGACGAATCATGTTACCTGAACAAATGTAAGACTTACCTGCGCCAGATTCACCAGCAAATACAGTAACCTTACCTAGCGGAACACCTTTATGAAAGTCACCGCTGATTAGATAATTTAATGCAAAATTACCTGTTGATACCCAGTCTGTAGGATCGTTAAAACCAACACCAAGCCCGTCAATAGACTTAGTGAGGGTCTTACGAAACTTCGAGACATCAAATGCCTTACCCATTCGTAAACCCTCCTAAATTATTCTGATTTGTTTTGGCGTGCTCTAATTGCGGCAAGAATATCTTGCGCTCTTTCGCTACTTGGTGACTTTGCTTCTGCCTTTTCAGGTGCCGCTTCAGCAACTGGAGCTGGCTTAGAAACTGCTTGTGGAGCAGGAGTTGCGGCATCAACTGCGCCAACATCTGCTTCTGCATCACCACCACGACCACTACCTGTTACGCCTGCTGGCTTGTAGTATTGTCCCCAACGGTCCATGTCAAACGCTTCGCCATCAACGGATGCTTCAAACATCTCTTTGATAACTTTTAGTTCAACATCAGTTGGCTTCTTAGGAAGGAAGTCTTTTAGATTGAACAAACCATTTGCTTTAATAGCATCTTGTTGATCTTCTGTTAGACTTGTTTCACGACGACTCCACTTGCTAGTTGAGTAGTCTGCATAACCACCTTTGGTTGTCTTAACAATTTTAAAGTCAAGACCACGAACGTAGTCAGTTGGCATTTCTTCAATCTCATTGTCCATCAATGCGGCTTTGATAATATTGAAGATTTGAGGTCCAATGATAAAACGACGAATTGGATTTTCTGGAGTTTTATCTTCTTTGAACTTACCTGGGTCAACTACGAAACCTTGGAACACATAAGACTTTTTCTTCCAGTACTTACGTCCCATGTCCTCGAGTGACTTGTCCTTAAACCAAGGACGAACTTCAGTTAGAATAGGGCAAGTTTCACCCCACATTTCCATACAAGGTACTTGTACAGTAACAGGACGTGAATCAGTTTGACCTTTGATGCCAGCAAATGGCAACTTGATCATGGCACGTTCTGCCCAAAAGAAAGTATTGTTTGGATCGTTGTCTGGAAGGAAACGGACAGTTACTTCTTGTCCTTCGCTAATGTTCCAGTGTGGGAAAATGGCGTTATCACCGCCACCTGTTGAGCCGCCTGCTTGACGGTTATTTTGCTCTTGAAGTTTTGCTCTAATTTCTGCTAAAGATGCCATAATGTTTTCTCCTTATAATATGCCTTTAGTATTTGCCTTAATTTGTCTGTGCCACTACACAAACAAAAAGCGCATACATTAAATTGTATGCGCTTTTATTTAGTATGTCAACTGGTATTTCTTTTAAATTCCGGCTAACTTTTTCAAATCAAACATTTCACTAGATTTAGTAGTTTTCTTTTGTTCAGAGCCTATACCTGCTAGTTTTTGTAAGTCGATAAATTCAATACTTTCATTCATTGCCTTTTTCACTACAGTTTTTTTACTAGTTGCTATTAATCCTTCTGTTTTGACTTGTCCACTTAACTTTTTAAGATCAGTAATATCTTCAAACATTTGGCCTTCTTGACCTCTTTGAGCTAATTTTTCTATTAGTCGACTTGCTAAGTCAGCGGCCTTATCACCAAATTCTTTTTGTACTTTGATAGCAACGCCTGTTTCGCCTAATGGGAAATTGCCAGTGTTACGGTCATAGAATCCCATGATGAACTCTGCAATTTCTTTCATTTTTGAACCGTTTTTCTCTACTACTTTGTCCTTGTTTTCTCTGTCCATTTCTTCTTCGTCTAACCCTGCACCAAAGCCAGTAGTATCTTGACTAATGCCGCCCTTTTTGGCCTGATTGCGCAAGTTAGCAATAAACTGCGCATCGTCTTCTTCGTCACCTTCGATGCCCTTCATTTGTGCGTCTATTTCAGCATCACTCATTGAAGGTTTTTCTTTTGGTGTACCGCTGTGGTTAGTAATCCTATCCCAAGCCGCAAATGTTTTTTCATCACTGACACCTAACATAGGTAGTGTGTTGAAAAATTCTTGTTCAATTTCTTCTGGTTGTACTTCGCCAGTTTTAATTGCGCGGGCAACTTTTTGTAAGTATTCCATTGCATGACGTTTTTCTTCTGGAGTTTGATCCATGTTCTCGCTTACCCCTGCTTGTTGTGCTTCATGTAATCTATCAAAAACCAGCTCGTGTAATAAATCGCCATGTTCACTGGATAGTTCTTCAAGATCAGAGTCAGATAATTCTGTACCGTCTTCAAAAGAACCACCACTAAAATAAGCATCACTAAAATCTGGATAATCTCTAGTGTCAATGCCATCAACTTCTAAACTACTAACGTCAACGGCTTTACCGTTAACCATAACTCCGCCGGCACCTTCTTCAACTGCTTGCTCTTGTACAGGCATATCCAAACCTAACGCACCATATACTTCTGGTTCAAATTGACTTAGATATTCCAATACCACTGGTTTTGCGTCTGCGTCTGGTCCTTCTGTTTTAGCTATTTGTGCCAAAGTTTCTTTTACTTGATTGGATAAATTGATGCCCAATTCTTCTAATGCGCCAGTTGCGCCTGAACCATTAATGCCAACAGGGAAGTGTTCGCTCAATAAGCCTTGTAAATTTTCAATTTCTTCTGGTGTTAGTTTTGTTTCAATTAGTGTTGTTGTCCAAGTGTCAAACTCGTGTTCTGGACTTTCAGCAACAAGGTCTTCTAAACTAATTTCTGGAGTTGTATCAATATCGCCAGCTACTTCATCTAAATCAATTTCGCTGTTTTCCTGCATAATACGATGTATTAATGGAAACACATCAGCAATATCTTCTTTGAAACTTTTAACAGTAAATTTTTCTTTGTAGTCTTCTAAGGTTAATTGATCCATTAGCTGTTGATCACCGTTGTCAGTTACGCCTTGTCCAAAATTCATTTTGAAATCTTCGTAATGATGTTGGCGACTTAATTTTGCCATTGTTTCTTTTAAAGACTCTAGTTTTGCATTTGCCCTCTCCACTATGTGGTTTGTTTGACTATTCATTAAGTCTTCTTTTTGTACATAATGCCTAAACGCTTTTAGTTTGGCAATGTCTTCGCTCATTTCAATAATTTTCTTGCCAATTGGGTCATGAGGTAATCCGCCGTTGGCCACATGACGTTGCATTGCTTCTGCGCCTGCTTTGTGATTGAAAGGATATTTGTATCTTTCGCCTATGCTATTTTCAATAAAAATTGCATCAATGTTTCTGCTCCTTGCACCGGGAATAGACTCATCAACTGGCTTGCTGTGTCTAATAATTAGACGTGTCTTTTCTAAAGGTTTGTAACTAGTGCGACTAGTTCCTCTCATCATTGATTCGTTCATAACTGATTCCTTTT